>Ga0070699_100000047_pt1 | contig 122138 bp, 99 predicted proteins | sample KBSK1503metaG_FD_65473 | JGI IMG/M metagenome (GOLD analysis project Ga0070699, IMG submission 65473) | Corn, switchgrass and miscanthus rhizosphere microbial communities from Kellogg Biological Station, Michigan, USA - KBS K1-50-3 metaG | ecosystem: Host-associated > Plants > Roots >... | reverse complement strand
AAGACGAGTTGAAGCGGATCGCGATTGATGATCGGCAGATCCTCAAGCTCGCGTTGAGCGATCGTGTCCCCGGTAACGGTGCGGTTCGTGTCCACGAGCGGCGGACTCGAGGCAGCGACGGTTATCTGCTCGCTGGCGCCGGCGGCTGGTAATTTGAAGTCGAGCGAAAAAGTCCTGCCGGTTGTCGCCAGGATTTCCTCACTCTCTTCTTCCTTAAAGCCGGTCGCATTGGCCTTGAGTTTGTAGTTGCCGGGCGTACTGACCGCGATTCGAAAGCGGCCGTCCGTGCCGCTGACTCCGCTCCGCTGAACACCGGTAGAGCTGTGAATTGCGACAACCTTCGCTCCGGCGATCACTGCGTCAGCGGCGTCACGAATAACACCTTCAAATATTATGTTGTCGAGATCATCAGGATTCCCCGCGGCCCGCGCTCCGAGGGGAACCAGCAACAGCCCAATGCACACAATGAGCGCGCTTACCGTTAATCCTTTGAACATGGCGAACCTCAATCTGAGAGAGACTGTTCGGACCGCGCATAATATATGCCGTAATGCGCGTAACGACAATCCAAAAAAGCAAATGAGTAATCGATTGAGTGTCGGGCGGGATTGGCGGAAAGTTCACTGCCGGGGTTACGCCGGCTTTAGTCACGGCGAACGCCATTCTTGACGACGAGTTCAATTCGACGCCTGGGAACCAGGGCGCTCTTGCTGCGCTCATCCGTGCTGAACAACTCTTGCGCGATGTTCTCGCGAATATACTGAATGAAGTTTTCGAATTCGAGCTGCATGCGGTTCATCTTCTCGCGCATGTTCAGGATTATTTCGACGCCGGCGAGATTCACACCGAGGTCGCGCGTGAGGTTGAGGATCAGTTCCAGACGCTCGACATCCTCTTCAGTGTAGTAGCGCGTGCCTTTTGCGGATCGCGATGGTTTTATAAGCCCTTCGCGTTCATACAACCGAAGGGTCTGAGGGTGAACGCCGTACTGCTCGGCAACTACGCTGATTGTATATTTTTTTGAAGTTCTGCTGCGGGCCATCATTCCTCGATTGCAGTGCGATCGGCGTCGTCGCTTTTGGTTCCGGTCTTCGTCATTCCCTGCTCTTCATCCTTCTTGTGCGCGATTGCCTGCCGCTTTTCGTCCATGAGAATTGCTTCCATACCCAGGGCTCCGGCGCGCATGAACTGCGTAAGCTTGCCTTGTCCGGCAGCGAAGTCGCGCTCGAACTCCTCGACCGACCTGCGGCGGCGCCGATCATTCTCGCTAACTATCGCCCAAACCATCAGCGCTATTGCCACAAAGGCGATCAGCCATGCGATTCCTTCAGCCATTGTGTTTCCGTTCACTCTTACTCGAGCCCCATTTCCGCGCGCGGATTTTCGGGATTGTTTCGCGCGTAATGCGCGAGTAATTCCTTGGTCTCCTCGCTGATGATCTTAGGAAGCGTGATCTTCACCTCAACGAATTGATCGCCGCGAACTCCCCCGGCTCGCAAACTGGGAACGCCACGCTCACGCAAACGGAAGCGCTGACCGGACTGCGTGCCAGGCGGAATCCGGAGCAAGCCCTTTCCATCTACGGTCGGCACTTCAATCTTTGCGCCAAGCGCCGCTTCGGGAACGGTTATTGGAACCACGCAATATATATTGTCGCCCTGGCGTTTGAAATAGGAGTGCTCGCCAACGTTTGTTATCAAGTATAGGTCGCCCGGGCCGCCGCCAAACCGGCCCGCGTGGCCCTTACCCTGAACTCGAATTCGCGAGCCCGTTTCCACTCCGGCAGGCACGCGAGCTGTGATGGTCTCGTGCCGGGGAACCGCCCCCTCGCTCCTGCATTCAGAGCACGGCGCGGGTACCTTGCCGGTCCCGGCGCACTGAGAACACTTTGCAGCGGAGCTGATTCGCCACGTGTTCTGGCCGGTACCGTTGCACGCGCGGCAAGTCACATCGCGGCCCGCCGTTTCGCCGGCGCCGTTACAAACGGCGCACACCTCGCTTCGATCGATTTCGACCCTGGCATTGAAACCTTGCATCGCCTCTTCGAATGCGACGGAAAGAGGGTATTCGATATCACTCCCGCGAGCCGCTTGCTTTCGAGGCTGGGCTGACTGACCCCGGACGTTGCTGAAGATCTCCGAAAAGATGTCCCGGAAATTCGCAGCGCCAAAGTTAGCGAAATCGAATATTGGTCCTCGCGCACCTGCCGCGGCGGCCTGCTCGGAATAAAAGCCAAGGCGATCGTAGATCTCGCGCTTCTTCGGGTCGGATAGAACTTCGAACGCTTCTGAAATCTGCTTAAAGCGATCCTCGGAGTCCTGACTGCCTGAGTTCACGTCCGGATGATATCGCCGCGCGAGTTTGCGATACGCTTTCTTTATTTCGTCGGAATTGGCGCTTCGCGGCACGCCGAGCAGTTTGTAGTAGTCCGGACCTTGCATAGATAAATAAAACCCGGAATCGTGACGCGTGAAACGTGATCGGACGACTTCCCGGTCACGTTTCACGCGTGACGGATTAAATTAATTTTGCTTCTTTTCGTCGACATCGACGAAGTCGGCGTCGATGACAGTGTCTTCGCCGCCGGGTCCGCTCCCGGCCGCGGCGCCCGAAGCGCCGGTGTCACCACTCTGGGTGTTTGCCTGCGACGCCTGCTGATACATGATCTCAGCCAGCTTGTGCGACGACTTCACCAGATGATCGTAAGCGGCATTGAGTTCCGCCGCGTCAGAGGAATCAAGCTTGCCTTTTGCCTCGGCAACCGCGGCTTCAATATCACTTGCAAGAGAAGCGTCAACTTTGTCACGGTGCTCCGACAACGTGCGCTCGGTCGAGTAGATCATTCCATCGAGCTTGTTGCGGGCTTCGATGCGCTCGCGAGTCTGACGGTCCTCTTCCGCGTGCGACTCCGCATCACGCATCATCTGATCTATCTCGTCCTTGGCGAGCCCCGACGACGATGTAATAGTGATCTTCTGTTCGCGCCCCGTACCCAGGTCCTTGGCTGAAACATTGACGATGCCGTTGGCATCGATGTCAAACGTTACCTCGACCTGAGGCACGCCTCTGGGAGCCGGCGGAATACCGACGAGATGAAACTTGCCAAGTGTTCGGTTCTGACCCGCCATCGAACGCTCACCCTGAAGCACGTGAACTTCTACGGATGTCTGACTATCCGAGGCCGTTGAGAATATCTCCGACTTTCGGGTCGGGATCGTAGTGTTGCGTTCAATCAGCTTCGTGAACACGCCTCCGAGCGTTTCGATTCCGAGACTGAGCGGCGTTACGTCGAGCAGAAGGAGGTCCTTGACTTCCCCTCCCAACACACCCGCCTGGAGCGCGGCGCCCACGGCCACTACCTCATCCGGATTCACACCCTTGTGCGGTTCGCGTCCGAAGAAAGTCTTCACCATCTCCTGAACTTTCGGTATGCGTGTCGATCCACCGACCAGAACAACTTCGTCGATCTTGTCCGCCTTAATTCCGGCATCATCGAGCGCGGCCTTGCACGGACCCATGGTTCGTTGAAGCAGTTCGTCGACAAGCTGCTCGAACTTCGCGCGAGTGAGCTTCATGACCAAATGCTTTGGTCCCGCCTGGTCGGCGGTGATAAACGGGAGATTGATCTCGCTCTCCATCGTCGATGAGAGCTCAATCTTTGCTTTCTCCGCTGATTCCTTTAGCCGCTGAAGCGCCATCTTGTCCTGTGACAGATCGATTCCCTGATCCTTGCGAAACTCTTCGATAATCCAGTCAATAATTCGCTGATCGATGTTGTCACCGCCCAGATGCGTGTCGCCGTTCGTCGATTTGACTTCGACGACGCCTTCGCCGACTTCTAGAATCGAAATGTCGAATGTGCCGCCGCCAAAGTCAAATACCGCGATCGTCTCGTCCTTCTTCTTGTCCAGGCCGTAAGCGAGCGCCGCGGCGGTCGGTTCGTTCACGATCCGCATGACTTCGAGCCCTGCGATCTTGCCGGCGTCCTTCGTGGCCTGACGCTGAGAGTCGTTGAAATACGCGGGAACAGTGATCACCGCCTGAGTGACTTTCTGGCCGAGATAGTCTTCCGCAGCTTGCTTGAGCTTTTGCAGAATCATCGCCGAGATCTCAGGCGGAGACCATTCCTTCCCGCCCGCCTGAATCCTCACGTCATTGCCGGCTCGCGTAACTTTGTAGGGCACCATCTTCATTTCTTCGCTCACTTCATCGAAGCGCCGCCCCATAAAGCGCTTGATCGAATACACAGTGTTCTCTGGATTTGTGACAGCCTGTCGCTTGGCGACTTGCCCAACCAGGCGATTGCCGTCTTTCGTGAATGCCACAACCGAAGGAGTCGTGCGCGCGCCTTCGGAGTTGGTGATCACCACCGACTCTCCGCCCTCCATCACCGCCACCACCGAATTGGTCGTACCAAGATCAATACCTATTATCTTTCCCATTCTTGAATGCCTCCAGGATTTGAAGTCACGTGAATCTTAATATGTGAGCGCATTACTGTCAAGTTTTTTATATATCAGAACATCAACTGTGCGTTGTTCGAGTGCGGGGTCGAGGTAATTGATAAGGATGGGGCCTCTACTTTGGCGGATGCCGCAAAATTCTGATCCCTTGCGTTACGTATTCTGCGCCAGAAATGAGGACACAAACAACGAGGATTGCATAGAACGACGGCAACATGAAGATGAACAAACCAGTTGTATGGAACAGCAGAAACGTTCCAATCACGCCCAACTCGACCAGAGTATTGGCTTTCCCAAACCACGTCGGTCTGAACTCGCTGAACCGCGTCATCAGAAAGACCACGCCCGCGCCGATCAGAATAAGGATGTCCCTCCCGATCACGAGCACCGCCAGCCAAACGGGGATCGACGGGAATCCTGAATGTGGTAGCGACATTACTACAAAAGCACTTGCTATCAGGAACTTATCAGCAAGAGGATCGAGCATCTGCCCAAGGTGCGATTGCATATCGAATCTTCGCGCGATGTAGCCGTCCAGGAAGTCGGTCACGCCGGCGAAAAAGAACACGACCAACGCAATGTCGAATCGGCCCAGACCTATTAGATATAAGAAAGGAAAGGTGAGCGCTATCCTCAGACAAGTCAACGCGGTTGCGACCGTAAGAACTGGCTTCCCGGAATCCAGCTGCAACGGATCATCCAGATTATTCTCAGGCGTAGGCATAGTGCGCGGTTCGTTGAGTACCTGGGCAAGACGCCGGCGATTTCAGTGCTGCTGAAGATAAAAAATGAGGACGAGAACTGCACATCCAGCTTCTCGTCCTCTACCATTCCGCTCACTTCAGGAATTGAGGAGGCACCTCAATTGCTGCTTTCAGTTAGTGTATTTGTACCACATCGAAATATCCGGCGCAAGGGCTCTCTTTCGGCGCCCTCTCCAGGTTGCATTTGGAAACAACCCGACCGGGGCAACCGTAGATAATTTCGCCAGCATATGCTATAAAAATGTCGGCCTGAACCGGTAACGACGACCGTTCAGTAGACGCCTCCCTGGGTTGAGCATTGCGGTGCGTGACGAGCGCCACGTTTTGATGGGAAACAGCGACGCTAACTCTGAAGAATTTGGGGGGCGGATGAACAGTTCCGGCGCCTCAGAAGGAACCGTCGGCGCTCTTCCATCCACCGACAACCAGAACATCGGTGATCCCAATCCATGTCTTGACGATCTCCTTCCTTTCCTCGAAGAACGAATTGTGTTCAAGATGCCCAGTGAGATTCGCCACCTGGACGGGGTCCTCTATTACCTCAACGAACGAATGCTGAAACTTGGAATCGTCCGCTCCGAGGATTCAGAGGTGCTGATCGCTCTGGACGAAGCAATAGTCAACGCGATCAAACACGGGAACAAGTGCGATCCCCGTAAAGCTGTCCACATCGTTGCGGAATTCAGCTCGGACGGCGCGCGTTTTACGATCCGCGATGAAGGCGCTGGCTTTGTGCGGGAGGATGTGCCCGATCCCACAGATCCGTGCCGATTGCTCGAACCCAACGGCCGTGGGCTGCTATTGATCAATCACATAATGGATGAGGTTTGTTTCAATCAGAGCGGCAATCAACTGGAGATGTTCAAGCGCTCGATCGATAAAACCGATTGAGGCAGGTTCAACCGGCATTCCGCAGATACAATCAGCCTCACGCGAAAACGAGGTTCCTTCGTCATTCAAGATCGAGCGGAGCAGTAGTCCGCGTGGTCACGCGAGCCATAGCGGCAACCTCATCGGTCGGCCGCTTCTCAATCTCGATCGATGGATCTCGCCACTGTGGACGCAGCAGCCCGAGAAGCGCGGACGCGCGAGTTCTATCCGATATGTCCTGGCCCATCACGCGTCGCGCACATTGCTCATCGTAACCGCTTTTAACAAGAGCCGACCGTAAGAGGTGCTTCTCTTCGCGTGAAGCACGGGTGAGTGCGTCAATAATCGACACCTCAAGAAGAGCTCTATCCTCGGCGCACAACGACTCGGTCAATATTAAGGTTGAATCACCGCCCGCAAGTCTCTCTAGTTCAGACAAAATGCGTAAAGGACTCAGCCGCGACGGTGTGTTATCGACTCCCAACCTATCACCTCTTTCGTGACGTCTGCGTATCAACCTGACCAAATGCCGCAGCAATACCAGCACGCCGATTTCGAGCGCGGCAAAGGCGCCGCTTAGATATGATCCATCGGACTGGACTGTCAGCAAGTTCATTTCACGCAGGTAAATCGTCAGAACCTCCAATCAGACTGAGCAAGGTTCGTTCCCGGAAAATTGATGTCGTTCGCTTGGCTTGAGTGGAGTAATCGGGCCAGAAAAGCTTCAGAAAAATGAGCGCGCTCAATTACGTCCGCTCGCGCGCCGACACTAAACTGTCACTGAAGGCATCAGCAATGGTCAGAAGCGACAGGTTTTGGTTGACGGGGCACAAAGCGGTTGCGTGCCCGCCGCCGGCCCGTCGATTCAGGGACGGGCCTTGTACTTTTCGTACAATTCCGTGTGTCTGCTTGTAAGCGGGATGTCACGGCCATTTATGAAAACGTGCTTGATTTGAGTTCTTATCTCGAGCGGATCACCATCGGTGACGATCAGGTTTGCGATCTTGCCCTTTTCGATCGAGCCGAGGCGATCGCTAACGCCGAATATCTCTGCTGGGTTGATCGTCACCGCCCTTAGCGCTTCTTCCCTGGCCAGGCCAAACGCCGCCGCCATTCCGGCATGATAAGGAAGGTTCCGCGAATAGGCCGAATCGTTTGTTTGAAAGGCAATCTTCACTCCGGCTTTGGCCAACAGACCGGCATTGGCAAAAGGCGCGTCGTACGGATCGTCTTCTTTCACCGGGACTCGCAGCACGGGACCGACGATGACCGGGATATTCCTGGCTTTGAGCTGATCCGCCACTTTGTATGCCTCGATGCCTCCGGAGATGATTCCCTTCAGCTTCATCTCGCCTACGAACGCAATTGCGCTCTTGATATCGCGCTCGAGATTCGCATTGATAACGACGGGTATCAGCCCGCGCACAACGGGAATCAAGGCTTCGAGCTTTAGGTCAACGTCCTGCTTGGGAAGACTCGCGTCTCTAGCTCGAGCGTCCTTGGCGTCACCATACGCCGCCGCGTCGCGCAGAATCTTTTTGAGGCTTTCAATCTGTTTTTCCTGTTCGCGTCGCAACTCAGTGACCGAGCGTTGCGGACCGCCAGGCCCAAACTCTCCGCCGAATCCCCGGCCGCCTCCCGCGCCCGGCCAGTTGATATGCATCGCGACCGGCGACTTCAATATCATCTCCTGCGCTGTCCAGCCGTCGAGATTTATGATCGCGCTTTGTCCCGCGATCATGCCCCCGCGCGGAGCCGATAGCGCGCTCGTGATTCCGTTGACGCGAGTCACTGCGATGTGCGAACTATCCGGACGAATCGCAACATCGACGTGAATGTTGGCGTTGTTGTCGCCGATCTCGTTTGTATCGACCGAGCCCGCCACGGACCCAATCTCGGTCAATCCGATCTCGGTATCGGCGTCCATCATTCCCGGATAAACCGACAGGCCTTTCGCGTCGATCACCTTCGCGCCCGACGGAACAGAGACATCCGCGCCCACCGCCGCGATCTTGCCGGCAGTGATCACAACAGTGCCGTTTTCAATCACCGGACCAGTAACGGTTACAATGCGGGCGTTGCGAATCGCATAGCTCTCAGAGGTTTGAGCAGACACTTTATGCGAGCCGTCAGCTCCAGGAAACCAAAGGCCCAAAGCGCAGATAAAAGCTATAACTAAAACCGGTGTCATCTTCCTGCTCATCGTCGACTCCTTTGGCATCAGAACTGAGGCTCATTCGGACGAGGTGATTCGTTCGGTCGGGGCTGAGGTTCATCCGGCTTGTCCCCGCGAGGTCCGCGAGGCCCACCCATTCTCTGATCGCGTTCGCGCTTGATAAGCTCCGCTTTTTCGCGCTTCATCGTCTCCCGGTTCTTTAGGTCCTCATTGCGGTCAAAATAAATCTCGCCCTCGATCATCGTCATCTCAGCCATCGTGTAAACCGAAAACGGATGCTGGCTGAAGATAACCAGGTCGGCGTCCTTGCCGACATCGATCGAGCCAACGTGCTTCTCTATTCCGAGTTGAATCGCCGGATTGAGCGTGACCATTCTGAGGGCCTGCTCTTCGCTGACGCCGCCGTACTTCATCGCCTTCGCCGCTTCCAGATAAAGGCGCCGCGCAAGCTCATCCGAATCCGAGTTCATCGAAACGATCACTCCGCGAGATGCCATCAGGGCAGCGTTGTAAGGAATCGCGTCGTACGCTTCGAGCTTGTATGCCCACCAATCCGAGAAGGTCGAGCCGCCCGTCTTGTGGGCAGCCATTTCCTTTGCGACCTTGTACCCTTCGAGCACGTGTTGAAGCGTTTGAACGTGGAAGCCCAGCTCGTCGCTGAGATTCAACAGCATCAAGATTTCATCGTCGCGATAACAGTGCGAGTGCACCATCCGCTTCCCTTGAAGGATCTCGACCAGCGCATCGAGCGCCAGATCTCGCCGGGGCGGAATAGCCGTCTTATCGGTCGCTTTCCGCGCGTTGTACTCCTGCCACTCACGCATGTAATCCTTGGCCTTGATGAATGCTTCGCGAATCGTTTCTTCGACACCCATTCGCGTGGCGGGATAACGTCGCGCGGTTGTCGCGGGGATGCCCTGGTTGTTTGATCGCTTGGGATTCTCACCCAGCGCGAACTTGATCCCGGGCGGCGCATCGGGCACAAACCATTGGTCGACCGGCTTACCTATTTTCCATTTCAGCACCGCGTTCTGCCCGCCAATCGAATTGGCTGATCCGTGCAGGACGTTGGCAGTCGTCGTGCCGCCCGCAAGCTCGCGGTAGATTCCCGGGCTGTAAGGATCGATGACGTCGCGGATTCGCACCATCGACGTCACCGAAAGCGACCCTTCGTTTACGTTGCCGTCCACACCCGTATGCGAGTGACAGTCGATTATCCCGGGAGTCACATACTTGCCGGTCGCGTCGATGATCCGAGCGTTCGGATCGCGAGCCTTTACGTTAGCGCCAACCTCGGCAATCTTGCCGTCGCGAATCAGGATCGAGCCGTTGTTGATCGTTCCGTGCGAAGCAGTCATGATGGTCGCGTTCTTGATCAGGATTTCCCCGGGCGCCGCCGGGCCGGCCGCGGAAGCGGCTCCAGCACCCGCTTTCACGTTTCCGCGCGTCTGACCAAACACGGACGCAACCATCGTTACCGACAGCAGCATCGCTAGAATCGCATTGAACTTTTTCATCGTTCCTCCAGTTGGATCGCCGATCGTAACGCAATCCTAAATACCCAGTTCCAAATCCCAAATCCTAAATCCTAAATCCTCATCTCGGTCGCGTACCGCTGAAATCGAATGAACCCATTGCGCCCATCGCAATTGCTCCGCGCATGGAATCGCCTTCGACGGTTCCAGTGATAATCACATCCACAGACTGGCCGCCCATGCCGATGGTGGCCGTTAGCCTGATCTGGTTTCCGGTAACACGCCCGCTTTTGATCGCGACGTTGCCCATCGGTGTATCCAAAGTCCCGCCAATCTGTTCGCCGTCTCTATTCAGAGTCAACTGAGCGGTTATGTCCCCCTGCGTCGACTGAACGACCAGCGACCACACCCCGGACGGGTCAACCGCCGGGCCCGCGGGAGCGCCCGGGCGACCGCCACCCGCGCCGCGTGCCGGCGGCGCATCAGCCTTCTTCAACTCGATCTGATTCCCATCGATGAAAACGTGGCGAACCTTTGTGTCTTTCGCGAGCAAATCGCCGCTGGTGACCACCAGATTTGCGATCTTACCCACTTCGATTGTTCCGAGTTGATCCGACGCGCCCATGATTTCAGCGGCATTAATCGTCAAAGCGCGCAGCGCCTCGTCCTTTGACAATCCGTTCTCGATCGCCTTCTGCACATTCGCGATGAAGTCCTGCGGCCGTAGCGAACCGGATGTGAACGCGAACTTGACTCCGGCACGCGCAAGTATCGCCGCGCCCTTTGGCGTCTCAGCGCGGGCGCGCAACGTTCGCAGCGTCTCTTCCTCGTCATCGGGGAGATCATTCGGCCGCTTCGGGAAATCCATTGAGAGAATCACCGGGACATTCCTGGCCTTTAACAGATCCGCGACGCGATAACCATACAATGCCCCTTCGATGATCGGCTTGAGCTTGAATTCATCGGCGATCATCAGCGCGCGGCGAATATCACCATCGCTGTTTGTCACAAACAAGACCGGCATCTCTCCCCTGAGAGCGGGCTGAAGCGACGCAAGTCTCTTGTCGTGATCGGGTCTGGGGACGCCGCGTTTTATTCGGCTGTAGCGGTCGACTTCGTCGCGATAGCGCATCGCATCATAAAATGACTGTCGTATGTATGACACGGTGCCCATCAGCGAACCGGGATAGCCGCCGCCGAAACCGGCGCCCGCGCTGAATTGCACAGTGAGTGCAACCGGCGCGCGCACTACGAGCGACGAAGCTTCCTCGCCTGCGAGATTGATAAGCGCGCTCTGCCCGGCAAAGATTCCCTGCCGGGGGCTTGCGAGCGCGGTGGTCACGCCAATCGACCGCGGATCTTCGAACGTCGAGCCGGGTTTCACCTGATCGGCGGCCGCAAGCGACGGATCACCGAGCCGCGACTCGGGCGACGGTTGTTGACCCGCGGCGGCAGCGGCAATCGCGGCTTGCCGTCCGCCCGCACCCCCGGCCGCCGCTTGAGGTTGAGCCGCGGCGGCAAGGCCCAGATTCGTGTAGCAGTCGATCAGTCCCGGATACACGGTCATTCCCGTGCCGTCGATCACGCGAGCGTCCCCGGGGATCTTGACCGCGTCACCTACATCGGTGATCAATCCTTTGCGAAAGACGATCGTCCCCTTTGCAATCGTTTTTCCGGTCCCGGTAACGATCTGCGCATCCTTGATAGCGAAGGCATCAGGCGCGTCGAGCCGCGCGGTGTGCGGCAACGCGAACACCAACGTAACAACAACGGCGGCGATCGTTTTGCCTGGCTTGTATCGCGCGATTTTGGATCGCTTCAAGCGCATCGAGAGCTTGTCTGCCATTCGGAATGCCTCCTGCAAATTGAATCGCAATGATCGATGAAGGTGATTGATTGCCCGCTTTATAACTGAGTTCGCCTGCGCGGCGTCCACTGTGGCGCGCATAATCTATTACAACGCGAACTACCGCGCAAGGCCCGCATGCTCCTGTGTCGCCGGCTTGGTAAGAGGTCCCACGCGGCACAGGCTTGACTCCGGGAGGCGTGCCGCAATATTGTGGCGACGCCGCAGTGGAACAACGGCATTCAATCACCGCTATAAAGAAGACTCCTCGCCAGCTTTTCCACTTTTGGAGTCTCGTTGGAGGTACTCAAGTGACAAAAAGAATTCTCGGCTTCACGCCAATGCTGCTTTTAGTCCTGTTGTGCGCCGGCGCTTATGCCCAATCGAAGAAAGGCGCGTCAGGGCTCCTGGGCAAAGAGACTTTCATGGACATGGAGAGCGTCTCGAATCCCGCGATTTCTCCGGACGGCAAGCAAATCGTTTTCACTCGCTCGTGGGTCGATAAGGTCAAGGACGAACGCGCCAGCAACCTGTGGATCGTCGATGTCGACGGCAGTCGCGCGCGCGAGCTGACCAGCGGCACCTGGCGCGACAGCCAGCCCGTCTGGTCGCCCGACGGCAAACGCATCGCGTTCATGTCGGACCGCGACGGCACAAGTCAGCTTCACGTGATGTGGGTAGATACGCGCGAAGCCGCTCAGCTCACTCATCTCGAGCAGGCGCCTTCCGGGATCAACTGGTCGCCGGACGGCAAGTGGATCGCCTTCACCGCGTTCGAACCGGACAACGACCCGATCCTCGCGGTGAAACTTCCCGAGCGTCCTCGCGGCGCGCAGTGGGCGAAACCCGCTGTGCTGGTCAACCGGCTAGCGTGGGCCGCTGACGGCAGAGGCCCGCTGCCTATGGGCTTCACCCAGATTTATACGATCGACTCCGTGCTCGGCGGAACTCCTCGCCAAATCACTTCGGGCAAATACAATCACAACGGACCTGAGTGGTCGTCCGACGGCAAGACGATCTACTTTTCCGCGATTCGCAAGCCGGACGCGGAGTACCTCCACGGTGACAGTGAGATATATTCCGTTGATTTGAAGGGACTCGATGTAAAAGCGCTTACCGATCGCAAGGGTCCCGACGGCGGACCGCAAGTTTCGCCCGATGGCCGCTGGATCGCATACACCGGCTACGACGAGAAGAACTATACCAGTCACCTCGCGAGCCTTTATCTGATGGACAGCGCCGGCGGCAACAAGAAACTGTGGGCCGGAAACCTTCCGAGTTCTCCGCGCGGCATTCGCTGGGCGCCGGATGGTTCGGGCGTCTATTACGAGATGGAAGAGCTGGGCTCGGCGCATATTCATTTTGCCTCTGTTGACGGAAAGGTGCGCAAAATCACCGACGGTGAGGGGGTCCTCGCTGGCTATTCGATCGCCAACAACGGACAAGTAGCCGCGGTGCGAACGAGTCATAAGGAACCCGGGACGCTCGTAACTTTCAACATTCACGACGCCGCCAAAGTGAAGGATCTGGTTGACGTCAACGCAGACGTGCTGGCCGGCGTGAAGATGGGCGATGCCGAAGAGCTTTGGGTTACTTCCAAAGACGGGTTGAAAGTGCAAGGGTGGTTGATCAAGCCCGCGGATTTCGATCCATCCAGGAAATATCCAATGGTGTTGTGGATTCATGGCGGCCCGTGGTCGATGTATTCGGTTGCATTCAGTTGGTCGTTCCAGAACTTTTCGGCCAACGGCTACGCGGTGTTGTTCATGAATCCGCGAGGCTCGACCGGTTACGGTCAGGATTTCGTCAACGGGATTCAGTATTCGTATCCGGGCAAGGATTATGACGACCTGATGGCCGGCGTCGATGCGTCGATCGCAAAGGGCTGGATCGACGATAAGAACCTGTTTGTGTGCGGCGGCAGCGGCGGCGGCGTGCTGACGGCATGGATCGTGGGTCATACGGATCGGTTTGCGGCGGCGGTTTCGATGAGACCGGTGATCAACTGGCATTCGTTTGTCGGGACCACGGACGGCGCGAGCTGGTATTACCAGTTCGAGAAATATCCCTGGGAAGATCCGATTCAATACGCGGTTCGTTCGCCGTTGAACTACGTGGCCAACGTAAAGACTCCAACGATGGTGATGACCGGAGAGGCGGATTTGCGAACGCCGATGCGGCAGAGCGAAGAGTTTTACCGCGCGCTGAAGATGCTAAAGAAAGAAACACTGTTAGTACGAATGCCCGATGAGTATCACGGCTGGCGGCGTCCGTCGCATCAGTTGCTGCAACAGCTTTATTTGATGGCGTGGTTCGACAAGTACAGCAGGAAGCCGAAGGGGGGCGCGGTGGACGCTGCGACTGCGCAAAAGTAGTTTGTGCGAATTAGTTAGTTGGAAAGTTCGGGGCGCCCAACCATGGGCGCCCCAACTACTTTGCTTATTGCGCGTGCGTGCCGGTCAGTTTGATGATCGCAAAGGTCGCGCCTTGCGGATCCTGGATCACCGAAAACCTTCCGACGTTTGGGATGTCAGTCGGCGGCACGAACAGCTTGCCGCCTGACGCCGCAGCCTTGTCCGCAGTCGTGTTGCAGTCTTCCACCATGAAATAAGGAAGCCAGTTCGGCGGCACCGGTCCCATCTCGGGTTGGATCTTCATCATGCCGCCAATTGATTGGCCACCGAGCTGCCACTCTGTATAACCTCCCCCGGCCATATTCGCGCCGCTGTCTTTCGCGGCCCATCCAAAGAGTCCGGTGTAGAACTCTGCCGCCTTTCCAGTGTCGGTCGTCCAGAGCTCATCCCACCCGAATGTGCCGGTCTCGCCGACAAGCTTTGCGCCGATGTTAGCCTTCGGTTGCCAGACGCAGAATGTCGCGCCCTGAGGATCCTGAAGGATCGCCATTCGTCCAACCTCCATTACGTCGAACGCACCGGCGAGCACCGTCGCACCGAGCGACCCGGCCTTCGCCGCGGCATCGTCGGCACTCTCGACTGAAATGTAAGTCATCCAGTGCGGCGGTACGCCGTGGGCCTTTTGCTCGGGTTGCAAGCCGCACATCGCGCCGACGTCGAGACCGCGAACTCTCAGCATCGTGTAGACCATATCCGGTCCCGCCGGCGTGTCCTCCGCCTCCCAACCAAACAGATCCGTGTAGAACTTCTTTGCCGCCCCGGGGTCGCTCGTATTCAATTCGATCCAGCAAAAAGATCCCGGCGCGTGACTCGTTACCTCTGGCATTGTTTGTTCCTCCAATTAGAGAATGACCTCGACCCGCAAAATGGCACATCGAGTCATCGATTTCGCGTGAGCCGTGGCCTTCGTGGTTTCGAGAGTTGTCACAAAGTCTATTAAACATTTCTTCGAGATCTCTTTTGATCTCAGATTTCTCCGCCTCGATTCGTGCTCAGAAATTCAACCATAATCCGGGCGTGTTTGCATGTTGTTTGGAGTGCGGCGACTTGTCGCCGCTTTTGTTTTGTACGGTATGTCGCAGCAAAGCGGCGACAAGTCGCCGCACTCCACAGTCCTGGAAAGAATCCGTCAATGATGATAAGAATCACGCCGAAAGACCTGAAAGTTGGCAAGTTCGTGGTTCGGCCTTTTTAGGGGAAAGTTCGTAAGGGCAACGACTGGACTGTGACAACGTACGAACTTCCGCCTGAAAGCCGGACTACGAACTTTGGATAAGGAGACTCAAACGATGCACGCTCTCTCAAATCGTTGGCGATTGTTTTCGGTCCCGACCGTTCTCGTAATGATTCTTTCCATTGCGTACGCCCAGCAATCAAAGCAGCAACAAGACGAGGACTTCGCCCGTTCAGTCAAAGAGTGGACGACGAAGCCAGAATTTATCAGCCCTCTCGTCGATCACCTTCCCAAAGTTGCCGGGATTCCTTCACCAAAGGATGTGCTGGGCCATCACATCGGCGCACCCGGCAAGCTCACCTATCACGCCGAAGCGGTCGCTTACTATCGCGCGCTCGCGGCCAGGTCACCGCGGGTGAAGGTCTACACCATCGGAACAACGGACGAAGGACGGGAATGCGTGATCGTAGCCGTCGGCTCCGAAGAATCAATCAGGAACATCGACCAGTATCGCGGCTATCTTGCTCAGCTTGCCGACCCGCGCAAACTCACCGACGAGCAGGCTCGTGAAGTCATCGCAAAGGCAAAACCGATCTATCACGTGATGGGCGGGCTTCACAGCGCTGAAACGGGGCCGCCCGAGATGCTGATGGAGCTGGCATATCGGCTCGCTGTTGAAGACTCGCAGGTAATCAACCAGATTCGCGATAACGTGATCGTCACGATAACGCCGGTCGCCGAACCCGACGGCCGCGATCGCTACGTCGATTGGTACTATCGTTACAAGATCGACGAGAAGACCGAAGAAGACAGCCTCGGCGGGCCGCCTTACTGGGGCAAATACATCTTTCACGACAACAATCGCGACATCAATTATTCACAGGCGACGATGCGAACGCTGCTCGACTGGTATCTGCAATGGCATCCGCCGATCATGCACGAGCTTCACGAGTCGGTGCCGTTCATGTACACCTTCAGCGGACAGGCGCCCCAGAACCCGACGCTCGATCCGATCCTCTACGGAGAGCTGCCGTGGTTTTCCAATTTCGAGATGACTCAGATGATCAAGTACGGGATGCCCGGCGTGTGGACTCACGCGTTTGTGGACATGTGGTCGCCGGGGTATCTCGGATTCATGTCCTCGAATCACAACGGCATGCTGCGAATGTACGAGACCTTCGGAAACGCCGGCGCAAACACGATGAAACGCAAAGTGGATTCCGGCGAGGCGACCGGCGGCGGACGCGTCAGTCCGACAAGCCGCGAATGGTATCGCCCGCTGCCGCCTTACAAGGAAGTAGTCTGGTCGATGCGAAACAACACAAATTACATGGAGACTGGCGTGTTGTCGGCGCTTCAACTCACGGCGTCATTTCCAAAAGTGATTCTCGAAAACTTTTATCGCAAGAGCCGCAATGCGATCGAGTCCGGCAAGAAAGATGCGCCCTTCGCTTACGTGATTCCCGGCGGGCAGCGCGATATGACTCGCGTGGCGTCGATGATCAATCTGCTTCGCATTCAGGGAATCGAGGTGGGCCGCGCAACAGCCGAGATCAAAGTAAAAGAAGGGGCATTCCCCGCGGGATCTTTCGTGATAAAGCGCGATCAACCTTACGGGAGGCTGGCGAAAATTCTTTTAGAGAAGCAGGACTTCCCCGATCCGAATCTTCGAACCTACGACGACACCGGCTGGACGATGGGTCTGATGAGTCACGTCGACGTGAAAGAGATCGCCGACAAATCGATTCTTGCGATCGCCGTTCAACCTGTCGACAAGTTCGACGTCAAAGGAACTGTCGCGGGCGCGCAGACTCCGGCTGCGTATGCCATTGCGCATTACGGCTCGAACAACATGATCACGCTTCGGTATCGACTGAAAGATCTGAAGGTGCAAGCCGCCGAGCAGTCATTCAAAGAGGGCAACACCGAATTTCCGTCTGGCTCGTTCATCGTGGCGGCGAGTCAAGGCAAGGATGCCGGAGCACGCGTCAAGGCGGCTGTCGAGGCGCTTGGACTCACGGCAGCCGCGCTTGCGAAGACACCAGACGTGCCGATGCACGAATTGGATATCCCGAGGCTGGCCGTTTACAGCACGTGGGGCAATACACAGGAAGTCGGCTGGGTTCGTTACGCGCTCGACAAGTTCGAAGTGCCTTTCGATTTGATCTACAAGGAGCGCGTCAAGAAGGGCGACTTGCGCGCGGCGTATGACGTCATCGTCGTGCCAAATCAGGGACGCGGCGGGAAAGGACTCGTCTACGATCTCGATCCAAAGAGCAAGCCAATCGCTTACACGAAGACCGATCGTTTCAAGAGCCTGGGAATGTACGGCGAGTCGGAAGACATCACAGGGGGAATGGGCATCGCCGGTGTCGCCGAGTTCGAGAAGTTCATTGACGCGGGAGGGTTGCTCGTCACGCTTGGCAGCGCGAGTTTCTTCCCGCCTGAGTTCGGGCTTACGAGGACGATCGACGCGGGCCGAACCTCGCCACAGTTCTACGGCCCGGGTCCGATCATCGAAGCCGAAATTCTTCAGTCTTCGCATCCCATCTTCTATGGCTACTGGCAGAAGACCGTCCCGGTGCGTTACGCTAACGGACCTTTGCTGCAAGTGCCGGAAAGAGATCGCGGCGTCCAGGTGTTGATGAGATTCCGTGGCGGCGATAGCTCAGTGTTGAGCGGGTTGATGAAAGGCGCAACGGAGATTCGCAACCGTCCGGCAATCGTCGATGTTCCCGTAGGCCGCGGGCGCGTTCTGTTATTCTCAACCAATCCCTGTTATCGATGGCAAAACTTCGGCGAGTTCAACATGCTCTTCAATGCGATTACGAATTTCAACGACATTAAGACCGCGCCGAAGAAACCGGATCCAGCACCGGAGGGTCAAGACAAATAGAGGAGCGGGAGTTCAGAGTACCGACTTTTGTCGGGCCTTACCAGTCGATAAGTAAAAGACCCGACTAAAGTCGGTACTCTGAACTCCCGCTCTCGAAGGTCCGCAAAGACTTCGATCCAAAAATCCTTCGCAAAAGAATTTCGACCTGCCGTTCTACTACTGCGGTTCAGTAATTGCCGGACAGCCCGTACGAGACGTCCCCAACTAAGAGCGCAACAATACCGCGCGCCGGGAAACGTCCCAGCACGCGAACTAAGAAAGCGATAAGCGAGGTGTGCCCAATGAGATTCGTAAGAGAAAACAGATTGTCCAGAATTTCCGTCGTATTCACCTGTGTTGCGATAGCGATCCTGTTAACAACGCTCGCGCCCCATGAAGAAGTATTCGCCGATGACAATGAGTTAGCGGCGGTTTATCATCGCGGCTCGCTCGATGTGATCGTGCCGCACGATGAAAACGTAGCGGGGAATAAAGTTCTCGTCCTCGAGATTGTCGACCCAAATGACAAACTTGTCGCTAAGGCTGTCCGGTACGCTTCGCCTGACAATCGCGCTTCGAAGGTCACGATGCCGCTCGATGAAAGCCTCAAGATCGAAGACATCGCCTGGGATCGGCTCAAGGTCCGTATCGGTGATTCATCGAAGATCGTTTCAGTATCGGAGATTCTTCGAGTACCCGTTGTCCGCATATTCGCTCAACGAGCATACGCCGCCGGGTCGCCTGCCTCGGTACGAATAATCACCGCGGAATCAAGGTCTGGAAACCCGCTTCGAGACGCGCGCGTGAAGCTCGACCTGGTGAACGGTGATTCGGCGATTACGTTGTTCGCCGGCCGCACCGACGGGTTCGGTACCGCGCAGGTGGCCTTCACACTGCCCGCAGATAATTTCGGCTCGCGTCAGTTGCGCGTAACCGCCGACACGACGCTTGGTACGGTCACAGCCAATCAACCTATTCAACTCGAGAGGCGCGATCGAATCCTGCTCACGACGGACAAGCCTCTCTATCAACCGGGCCAGACGATTCACCTTCGAGCGCTCGCGCTTGACGGCCCAACTCACGCGGCGGTCGCCGATAAGCCGATCGTGCTGGAGGTCGAGGACGGCAAAGGCAACAAAGTTTTCAAGAAGCGCGATCGCACCGATCGCTTTGGAGTAGCGTCCGCGGATTTCGAACTCGCCGATGAAGTGAACTTTGGGCCTTATCACATTCGCGCGATTCTCGGCGAAGCCGAAGCCGCGTCCACTCAGGAGAAGACCGTCGTCGTCGACCGCTACGTGCTTCCAAAATTCAAAGTCGAAGTCGAGCTGTCGGGAGACGCGGCCAAACAACAGGCGAGCTATTACGCGCCGGGCGAAACGGTTAAAGGAACAATCACCGCGCGCTATTTGTTCGGCAAGCCGCTGACAAACGCCGAGGTCAACGTGATACTGACAACCTTCGATGTTCAATCGGTCGAGCTTGGAAAGATAAAAGGCAAGACCGATGCCGAGGGCCGTTTTCCGTTTTCATACAAGCTGCCTGATTTCTTTGCGGGCCGCTCGACCCAGCAAGGCAGCGCTCCGGTTTCAATCGGCGTCGAGGTCAAGGACACCGCCGAGCATACCGAAACAAAATCGCGAAACGTTCTGGTCGCGAAGACTCCAATTTTGATAATGGCCGTTCCGGAAAGCGGGCGCTTGCTGCCAGGACTCGAGAACCGAGTTTACATTTTGACTTCTACTCCCGATGGCTCGCCGGTTCAAACAACCGTCACCGGCAACATTACTCCGGCGCGGATTCAAACCGACGCGAGCGGTGTTGCTATCGTTTCGGTCCGCGCGGGCAACGAGCCTGCCGTGTTGAAGCTCACGGCGGTCGATGCTCGCGGCCGCTCGGCTCAATCAGACGTGAAGCTTGAAAGCGTCGTTCAATCGCAAAGCCTGATGCTTCGCACCAATCAGGCTGTCTACAAAGTCGGGGACACAATCAAACTCGAAACGATTTCAACCCGGCAGCGCGGCGCCGTGTACATCGACGTAGTCAAAGACGGGCAGACGCTCATCACACGCGCGATCGATACCGCAAATGGCCGCGGAGGTCTCTCATTGGACCTGACGCCGGCGATGTTTGGAACGCTCGAGGTTCGAGCTTATCAAATCACATCGGATGCCGATCCAATTTCGGATCGCCGGTTGGTCTACGTCGATCCCGCCGACGATTTGAAAGTTGAAGTGTCGGCCGAGCGCGAGAACTACAAGCCGGGCGACGAAGCGTGCGTCAACTTTCGCGTGACTGATCGAATGGGCCGGCCGGTTTCCGCCGCGCTCGGAATTGAGATTGTGGACGAAGCGGTGTTTGCGCTATCGGACAAGCAGCCGGGCTTCGAGAAAGTTTTCATGTATCTCGAAAAAGAATTGCTGGCGCCTCGTTATGAGGTTCATCAATTCTCATTCGAAAAAGTCTTGCTCGATGATTTCGAAGGTGAGAAACCGCTCGCCCAACGCGAGCGCGCAGCGCGGGTGCTTCTGGCTGCAGCGGGTTCGGTGAGCGATAAGGACGTGCGAGGCGAATACGGCCGCGAAGCAATTCAGGCAAAACGTGGAGACTATCTCGCGCAGTATGCCGTGCGGCTGAATGAAAAAGCCCAGGCGATCGCCCGCGCGATGACGAGCTACTATGAAAATCACGCGGCCTCGGCCGCGGGATTCAAGCGAGACCTGGAATCCTTCGCAAGCGAGGGCTTCGCCGAGCGAAAGACTCTCGAAGATCCGTGGGGCAATCCGCTTGTTGGCGACGGACAATTCACCTCGGCCAACTACTCTTACCTGACTCTGCGTTCGATGGGCCCGGATGGCCGCGAAAAGACCGACGACGACATTGGCTTTCAGGTGTACGCACAGCAAAAGCCCCAGGCGAACGCGAATCGTTATGGCCAATTCAAGGGCCGCGCAATCATAGACGACGACAAAATCGCCGGAGGACGCGTCGCGATCGAGGGCACGGCTCGAGACAAAAGCTCAACTGCGATCGCAAGCGTCAAAGTCTCGGCGCGTCGCGTTGCGAACGGAGCGACCACGTCTGTTTACACGGACGCGAACGGACGCTTTACGATACCAAATCTCGCGCCCGGAAGTTATCACTTGGTGTTTGAGAGCCAATCCTATCAACCTACGATTTATCGAACGTTGATCCTCGGCGCCGGCGCGCGCGGAGTTGTCGAGGCTAATCTGGATTCGCGCGTGTCGACTCCGGTTATGTTGACCGCTTACCTGGATTACAACGGCGAATTCGGTCGGGCGCTCAACGGAAGGGCCGGCGGGAAACAAATGATGTTGGATCGCATGGCGATGAGAAAAGACGGAGGGTTGGCCGTAGCTGAGATGGCCGCGGTCGTTCCCGCTCCGATGGCCCAGCCAAAAGCCATGTTGGCCGGCGCCGACGAAGAACGCGACAACAAGCAAGACGCCGGAGGACCTCGGGTTCGGAGCTTCTTCCCGGAAACGCTTTACACCAATCCATCGCTGATCACCGACGGCCAGGGGCGAGCTTCGATTCATGTTCCGATGGCCGATTCGATCACGACCTGGCGAGTCACTTCGCTGGCGTCGACGACCAAAGGAGCGCTGGGATCATCGACGGCGCCGATTCGCGTGTTTCAGGATTTCTTCGTCGATCTCGACCTGCCGGTCTCGCTCACCGAAGGCGACATCATTTCGGTGCCGGTGGCGATATACAACTATCTGCCTAAGCCGCAGCGGGTCTCGCTCGAGTTGAGACAAGATCCGTGGTTCGCGCTCGACAACGACAATGCGAACAAGCAAATCGAAGTCGGCGCGGGCGAAGTGACCTCAGCATCGTTCCGCGTGAAAGCTTCAAAGCTCGGCGAGCAGCAGTTGCAAGTGACTGCGCGACTCGTCGATGCGCCCGCGAATCAACCGGGCGACGCGGTAGCGCGTTCGGTCACCGTGCGTCCCAACGGCGAAGAAAAAGCGGTGGTGATAAACGAACGCCTCGAAGGCGCGGTGACCAAAGACGTCGTCATTCCCGCGGGTGCGATCGCCGATGCGTCGAAGATCTTCGTCAAGTTCTATCCCGGCGCGCTCTCGCAGGTAGTCGAGGGTCTCGACTCGATCCTTCAGATGCCGGGCGGATGCTTTGAACAGACTTCTTCGGCGACCTATCCTGACATTCTCGTGATGGACTATCTGAAAACGAGCAAGAAGATCACGCCCGAGATCCAAGCGAAAGCCGAAGGGTTCATCTCGCTGGGATATCAGCGCCTCGTCACGTTCGAAGTGCCAGGCGGCGGGTTCTCGTGGTTCGGCCAGGCGCCCGCGAACAAGATTCTCACCGCTTATGGCTTGATGGAATTCTCCGATATGTCGCGCATACACGAAGTCGATCAGCGGGTGATCGATCGCACTCAGAACTGGCTGGCTTCGCAGCAGCAGGCGGACGGCAGCTTCAAGCCGGACACTTACTTTATCAACGAAGGCGCGACGAATCGCTACAATACCGATCTTGTTCGAATCACGGCGTACATCGGATGGTCACTTGCTTCAACAGGCTATAAGGGCGAAGCGATTGAAAAGGCGAAGCAGTATGTCGCGGCTCACGTCACCGGAAAAGAAGACGCGTACACGCTTGCGGTGATTGCGAACTTTGCGACGGACTTTGGAAAAGACAAAGCGTGGACTGAAACCGCCATCAACACGCTTGCGGGTCGCGCAACCGAAGGTCCGAAGACCGCTTATTGGAAACAGGAAGGTGAAACTCCGACATCGGCTCGCAACGATTCGGCTGATCTGGAAACAACCGCGCTTGCGGCGCAGGCACTGCTCAAGAGCGGCCAGAAGAGCGGGCTTGCGAAGAAGGCGCTCGACTACCTGACCGAAAAGAAAGACGCGTTCGGCAATTGGCAAAGCACCCAGGCAACGATCCTCTCGCTCAAAGCGTTTTTGCTGTCGTACACAAAGGGTACGAACTCTGACACAGCGGGAACCGTCGAAGTGGCGATCGACGGCAAGCCGGTCGATCGAGTGCAAATCACCAAAGACAACAACGATCTGCTTCACATGGTTGACCTCAAAGCTTATACCCACGAAGGCGCGCATCGCGTGAGCCTCTCGTTCGCGGGCAAGGGCAGCATGCAATATCAAATCGTTGGGCGTTATTACGTCCCATGGGCTCGGCGAGTGGACGCCGGTCCGCGTGATCCGTTGACGATCGACGTCAGCTATGATCGGACCGAGCTCGCGCAAAATGAAATCGCAACGGCAAAAGTGCGAGTGACAAACAACACTCCGGCGAAAGCCAAGATGATCATGGTCGATCTGGGAATTCCTCCGGGCTTTGAACCTTCGGGCGAGGATTTTGCGGCGCTGGTCGACGAGTCTCGAGGTAAGAATGGCGGCAAGCTCGAAAAGTATACGCTCACCGCCAAACAGGTAATCCTGTACTTCGATGGCTTGAACGCGCGTCAGCGAATCGAGTTCTCGTACAAGCTTCGAGCGAAGTTCCCGGTTCGCGCAAAGACTTTCGTGTCGCGTGTGTATGAGTACTACAACCCGACGGTCGAGGACAAAACCAGGCCAATTGAAATGACGGTCGTCGCGAAGTAGAGAAAACATCTTCAACCGCAGAGGGTGCCGAGGACGCAGAGACAGCGCGGAGTTTGAACTCCGCGTAGCACTCCGCGTCCTCGGCGCCCTCCGGGTTGAATCGTTCGGCTCAACGCCCGAAACTCCACAGCATCCTCCGCTATGGCGCGATTCGCCGAGATTGTCTAACATTCATATATGTCCGAGGCCGCCACGGACTCCCCATGTGAGACGCTTCGGTTGCGGGGCAAGACACTCAATCCCGATCCTCAAAGGGAGAAACGAAACCGCAACGTGAGACGATCGGCCGCGAGAAAGGACCGATGAACGTTTCTATTCAAACAGAGACCTGGCCGCAAGCTTATGGCGGCCAGCCGACAATGCTCCTAAGGAGGATAGCTTAATGAGACATTATCGAATTGGAGTTTTTTCCTTCGTAACACTCGTGATGATGCTGGCTTTGAATTCCGCTTTGCTCGGACAGGAAAGCCAATCACCCGACACCGGCGTCAGGCCCGGCAACCGGGTCGTCACAAGCGGTGCGAAAACGAAAGTCAGCGGTATTATTATCCGCCGCGAAGCCGACACATTCAGCGTGGCCGACGACTCGAACACCGAAACGGTGGTCTTGTTGACTGACCGCACCAGCGTCAAATCGAAGGGCGGATTCTTTCGCTCCGGCAAAGACTACGGCGTGACCAGCTTGCTGCGAGGCTTGCGAGTCGAGGTCGAAGGGCGCGGCAACTCAGACGGTCAGCTCGTCGCGGAGAAAATTCGTTTCGATTCCGGCGATCTAAGAACCGCGAAGGTCGTTGATTCGAGAGTCGCGCCGGTGGAAGAAGCTAACAAGCGTTTGTCGGGACAAGTTGAAGAGGCGGGCGAGCTGTCAAAGTTAGCTCGCAACGAAGCCGGCAAAGCTCACGAACGCATTTCAGCGCTCGATGACTACGCCGTTCAGGATTCGATAGCGGTACTGTTCAAGGTAAACAGCTCGATCATCTCGCCTGAGGACCGGAAGGCGCTTGACGAGTTGGCTCAGAAGGCAGCGGCGACGAAAGGCTACGTGATCGAGATCGCGGGCTTCGCGGATTCCACGGGCAACACCGCTCGCAATCGCGTGCTGAGCCAACAGCGAGCTGACGCGGTCGTTCGATACCTGCAGGAGAACCATGACATTCCATTGCGTCGAATGATCACGCCGTTCGGCTACGGCGACCTGCGCCCGGTGGCTGACAATAGTTCCGAGGAAGGACGCCGTCAGAATCGCCGGGTTGAAGTGAAGATACTTGTCAGCAAGGGAATCTCGGGCTCGGGCCTATAGAGACGCTTGGAGTTGCGTCAGTGTTCGCACTTGACTCGTAGCCAACCTCAGCGTTCCTCCGCGCCCTCTGCGGTTGAATCTGTGCGGTCAATAGGAATCTTAACCGCAGAGGCCGCAGGGGAACGCTGAGGGAGATGACCCGAATCGCGAGCAGTGCGTGTCAGTATTAGTTGGAGTGGTCGCCGGAAGGACCAAACAGCGCACAAGCAACTGGGTGGATCGTCCCCTGTCTGTTTGATCTGAGACTTGAGCGTGTTGCGCAGAGCATCTATGTCTCTTTATCAATGTCAGACCGAACGGTCGAGTCACCCTCCCATCATCGCTCCGCCAGCGGGGGAAGTTGAATGTAGGTGACGTGCTCGAAGCAAAACTAGAGAAGGGAAAGATAACGCTGACACCCGCGAGCCTCATCAACCGCCACATCGCTGAGAGCCAGGCACAAATCAAGAATGGAAGGTTCTATGGTCCATTTGATACCGCCGAAGAGATGATCGAATCACTTCTCCGGCACTGAATCGGTTCTCTGCGAGAAACATCCGACGAAACAGCATTCGTCCTGACCTGACCTTCAGGTTGCCCTACGAGTTCAAGTTGCAAGCTGTTGTTGGTTGTGATATCTGAGAGGTCATTTCTTGCGCCGGAGTTGAGCCGCGATGGAATGGTCCCAAAGGATAGCCAACTATGCTGATTGGGCAAGTCTCGTGGGACTCGTTGTATCCCTGGTGGGGTTCGGGTTTACACTTCGTCAGGTAAAGAAGTCTCGTACTGCTGCTGAGGAAGCTGTTGCGATCGCTCGAAGAGCGATTGAAGACGTAGGCTCACGCCTCCTATTTACGCAAGTTGAGACGGCCGTTAGACTACTTCAAGAACTTCGAAATTCGTGTCGAGAATCTAAGTGGGAGCGAGCAATCGACAGATGCGAACAACTGCGGGCCGTTCTCGCTGGTCTGGTAGATGATGCTAGGCTTCAAGAGCTCGAACGGGGCAACATTGCATCTGCAATCGACGAGATGGCGTTAGTGATCGAGCATCTGGAGAAGGTTGAGAGCGCAAAAGGATCGCTCCCCTTTGCGCCGAGATCCCGAAGGAGACTCGATAAGATTGTCATTGACTTGGGCGGAATAGACGGGCGGCTTAAGACCCCAACACTGGAGACGCGCAATGAGTAAGCAGCGATTCGTCCTACTGCTAGAACGACTACATGAGGCCACTCGAAGCGGGAAGGTACGCTGGGAGGAAACCGCCAAAGAAGGCGCCTTTCGGATCGCTCTGGGAGATGGGCTCGTTCGCATCGAAAAGGACGCAGATTTCGATGCTGCTCGGGGATCCTACGAGTTCATCCGGGCCTCCCTGATAACACGCCACGGCGAGACTGTGGACGAGCTTGTTGCGAGCGAAGACGACGAGCCGTTTGATGAAACGGATCAGCTGATCGAAAAGCTTTATAACGATGCTCGAACATCTGCGCTGAGCGGCGATGAGCTAGTCGACTCAATGCTGGCGGATCTGAAAGCAGGAAAGACGCGGGCACTTCCGCCAGATCACCCTCAGCGCTAAAGCGTCTCAACAGGACGTTGAAAACTTCCCTCGGTGCATCATTGGGGCTCGTCAAACGGCCTGTCGAGTTAACCAAACCGGTATTGTAGAATCCTTTGGCTGCACGGCTTCATCAACTCAATCAACCAGTGGGAAAGCAACAGGTTGCCTTGGACGGAGGCTTGGATGAAAAAGCTCATTCTTGTTTTGCTTCTTGCAGCCGTTACGCCGATAACGGTTCGTAGCGCCGCACCAGAACCCAACGAAGCTGCGTTGCTTGCCAACCTGAAGTGGCGCTCTATCGGGCCCGCGAATATGGGCGGGCGAGTCACCGCCATCGAAGGCATCGCCGGCGATCCTTATACCTTCTATGTCGGCGGCGCCGATGGAGGCATATTCAAAACAACTAACGGCGGCACGACATTCAAACCCATCTTCGATAATCAAGCCGTGCTCTCGATCGGAGCCATCACTGTCGCGCCTTCTGATCCCAACGTCATCTGGGTGGGCACCGGCGAAGGCGATCCACGAAACACCGCTTCGTTTGGAGACGGCGTCTATAGGTCAACTGATGCTGGTGATACGTGGAAGCATCTCGGGCTTATCGAAACCGAACGCATCAAACGAATCAAAGTCGATCCGCGCGATCCCGATATCGCTTACGTTGCGGCGCTTGGAAGAGCGTGGGGACCTAACGATGAGCGCGGAGTTTTCAAGACAACCGACGGCGGAAAGACCTGGACTAGGACTCTGTTCATCGACAGGGACAGCGGCTGCTCGGACATCGACATCGATCCGCAGAATCCGCGAATCCTATACGCCGGAATGTACACGTTTCGCCGCAAGCCGTGGCGGTTCGATTCGGGTGGAGGACAGACGGCGCTCTACAAATCAATCGACAGCGGGACTACCTGGAAGAAGCTTACGAACGGGCTTCCAAAGACGCCGATGGATCGAATTGGAATCGCGATCTCGCGCAGCAACCCGATGACTGTTTACATGATCACCGAAACAAAGACCGAGGGAAACCTGTTTCGCTCGGATGATCGCGGCGATAGTTGGCGCATGGTTCACAACGATCCGAACATCAACTTCCGGCCGTTCTACTACAGCGACATTCGAGTCGACCCGAATGATCCCGAACGAATCTATTCTCTCGGAGGCGGACTGTCGGTGTCGCGAGACGGCGGCAAGACTTTTCTTCGAATCGCCAACGGCGTGCACGGAGATCATCAGGCCTTCTGGATCGATCAGTTGAATTCGAATCGAATCCTGAGCGGAAGCGACGGGGGATTTCAGGTATCGAACGATAAGGGCGTGACGTTCGAAGTCATCAACAACATCGTCCTGTCCCAGTACTACCACATCACCTACGACCTGCGTCAGCCTTACTACGTGTACGGAGGCCTACAGGACAACGGAAATTGGGTGGGGCCCAGCGCGACACTCTATCGTGAAGGCATTCGCAAAGACGACTGGTACACCGTGAGCGGCGGCGACGGGTTCTTCGTCGTGCCTGACATAAGCTCGCCGAACCTGGTCTATTCCGATTCGCAAGGCGGGACAATAAGCCTGACCGATACGACTTCAGGTAACACGCGAAACATTCATCCTTATCCGAAAGAGACCGGCTCGAGTGGCAACGCGATCGCCGGTTACAAGTACCGCTTCAACTGGAACCCGCCGATCGTAGCCTCGCCGCACGATACGAAGACGGTTTACTACGGCGGCAATGTGTTGTTCAAGACTACGAACTACGGGCACTCGTGGCAGGAGATCAGCCCGGACCTCACGACCAACGACAAGACCAAGCAGCAGTCATCAGGCGGACCCGTTGTAGTCGACAACACCGCGGCTGAGTTTCACTGCACGATTCTCGCGATCGCCGAATCTCCGGTTAAGGCCGGTGTGATCTGGGTTGGGACCGATGATGGCAACGTTCAGGTGACGCAGGACGGCGGCAAGACCTGGAAAAATGTCGCCGGCAACATCAAAGGCTTGCCCGCGAATTCGTGGGTGCCGAACATCGACGCTTCGCACTTCGACGCGGGCACGGCTTACGTTGCCTTCGATCGTCACCAGGACGATGACTTCGGTCCCTGGGCCTTCAAGACAACCGACTACGGACAGACGTGGAGTTCCATCAAGAGCGACCTTCCGGCAAAAGGCTACGTGCATGTTGTCCGCGAAGATCCGAAGGTGAAGACGTTGCTTTATTGCGGAACTGAACTCGGAATATTCGCCTCGTGGGACAGCGGCGGTCACTGGGTATCGATTCGCAACAACATTCCGCCGGTCGCCGTGCGTGACATCGTCATTCATCCGCGAGACAACGACCTGATCGTCGCAACACACGGACGCGGTGTGTACATACTCGATGGCGCGGGGGCGCTCCAGGAGCTCGCAACCGCGAAGGCGAATGATGTGTTTCTGTTCGATGTTCGCCAGGCTACTCGATATCAAATGTGGGGCAAGGATTCGAATCTCGGCCAGAAGACTTTCGCGGCACAGAATCCTCCCCCCGGCGCGTTGATTGATTATTACTTGAAGACGGATGTGAGCGGTCCGATTGTCATCACGATTGCGGACAAGAGCGGCAGGACTATTCGCACGATTCGCAGCACGGCTAACAAGGCCGGGGTGAATCGCGTGGTGTGGGACCTTCGTTATGATCCGCCGACTCCGGCGCCGGGCGCGGGTCCCGGTGGAGGCGGCGGCTTCGGGAGGGGCAGCGGCGGCGGGCAAGCGGCAAGCGGTGGCCCGGGTCGCGGTGTGGCCAGCGGTCAGGCGGCCGCCGGAGCAGCGCCCTCAGGCCCGGGCTCGGGTGATCAGCCGGCCGCCGAAGAAGGGGGTGGGCGATTTGGATTCGGCGGCGGACCCTCGGTCGTGCCGGGCGATTACACGATCACGCTCAGGGCCTCAGGGAAGCAACTAAGCAAGACGGTTCGCGTGGGACTCGATCCGCGAATAAAGATCTCGGATGCTGATCTTGTCGCGCAACTGGACGCCGCATTGAAACTGCGCGAACTCAGCTCAAGTCTCAACAGCGTCGTTGCTCGCGTTGATGATCTCACCAGACAACTGACCACGCTCAGTGAGTCGATGCGACGAGTTCCTGATCCGGCGGCCACTGCCGGACGTGCCGGAGAACGTGGTGGCGACGGCAATGGGGCCGGACCGGTCGCGCGGCCCGCACAATCCGACGACGCGGCTGCAGACATAACCTCGGCGCTTGACGAGCTGAAAAAGCTGCGCGCGGCGCTGGTTCGCGAAGCACCCTTCGGTTATCGCTATCCGCCAAGATTACGTGAAGAGGTCCAGTCCCTCGGCGGCTCGATCAATTCGGCGATCGCGCCTCCAACCGAACCCCAGATGCTCCGCCTGCGTGAGGTGATCGAGGAAACTCAGAAAGCGGTGGCTGATTTGGCTGCAATAATCGGAGGCCCTATCAAGAGGGTCAACGAGAAGCTGAGCAGCCAACCGCACATCGTAGTGGGCCCGCGATAGAGGGACTCTCGAATAAGAAGCAGGAGCCGCGAGGGATCGTTGACTTGACCCTTCGTGGGCATTAAGTCTGCCAGCCGCGCTAATCTCGTAGCGAGGCTTTGCCTCTAAGAACCACCACAGCCACACGTACTGTTTGTGATGTCGCGATCAATGATCGTGCAAAATAAGACGCCGGGTGGCGACTGTACCGATGCGTTGCCCTTGCGCTGCGTGCGATCGAGATTGATTGTCACACGACGGTTGGCGGTGTAGTCAGTGATCGTGAGCAACCCGCCTTTTGTGGACAACGTGCCGCGCCCGGATAGCGTCGTCAACCCGCAACACACCGTGTAGTCCCCCGTCACGGAGTTGAACGAGACCGCGTTGCCGCTCGAATCATCTACAAGACAATTGTCCAACACAACCGTTGGAAGCGAACTCACAGTATTAGAGGTAAACGCAATATCGGTAATCAACAATGCTCCCGTAGCGCGCTGATTGTACTTGAACTGAATCGCCCGAATGTCGGCCAGATTGACTCCGGCAAACAAAGACAGCGGCATGCGAATCGTGTTGAGTACAACCCTGGGCACGGGGCCAAGCGTGCCGGGTGGAAAGAACAGCGCTCCGGATGCGGCGCTAACCGTAGCCGACCTTGTCGTTGCCGAACCGTCGGTCAGGGATACGGTGAAATCCTGAGCCTGTCCACCGGTGTTTCGCCCGTCAGTGAAATTCACGCTTGCGCGGAACTGAAGCGCGGCGAAAGCGCTCACATTCCCCTGGCCTATGGGTATGTCGTTTGTGTAAGACGAAGTCACCGCGTTCCACCCGGAAGTAAGTTGACTCAAGCCGGGCGCCGATGACAAGGCGCTGGGAGTGGTATGAGGTTGCCTCGCGTTCGACGTCGCGAGACACGGCGACGTTTCAGGTGCAGCGCCACCGCAGGCATCGTATGGAATCAAGCCGACCGGTGTGACCAATCCTCCCAACGTGTTTGACACCAGCGCAGTTTGATCCAGCAGGCGATTTACGTCGCGGCGTTCCGCGGGCTTGTCGGCGGCGTGATAGGACACAAAAATGTTCGGCGTTCCCGCGGTTGGTGGCGGGGGCGACGCGCCAGTCAGCAACGAGAGAAACTGCGATTCGCCTCCGACATAGACGCGGAAAAACGCGCTCAGGTAGACGAGTCCGGCGCTGCGCTGCTGGGCGTCGGTCAATCGACCGTTACCCGCGCCCGTTCCACAGAACGAGTCCGCATGCAAATTCCAATCGTCGGTTGCCGGAAGAAACACCGCCGGCGTCCAGATTGAGTTGTAGAAGTTATGATTTGTGCCCATCACCAGGATCGTATGCTTGGGCGCCATATCCCCGGGCACGTTGTAGCGCGCGTCATCGTAGAAATGAACGCCCTGCAAATCACTGACGTCGCCGTCGCAGTAAGGAAGCAGCACCGCAAGCGGAACGTTGTTGATCACAAGCCTGCTGAAGTCAACGGGCGCGAGCGCGAAAACCGCCTTCACGCCGTACGGCGAACCGAGCGATTGATTGAGCTGAAATTGCCGGACTGCTCCCTCGCCACCGCGCGAGTGCCCCATTACCCCGACGCGCTGCATATTAACTTTGCCGATGAACTTCGGGCCGAATGGCGCGCCGCCCACAGTGGTGAAGGTACTCCAGATGTCGAGATGCTTCTGGATCAACTGCGCTCGCGCCAACGCACCGAGATCGGAAGTCGAGCTGTCCACGGCATTGATTCCGTTCGCGCTGATCGAGATGACGATGTAGCCATAGCTTGCAAGAATTGAAGAGAGGTAGTCATATCCCTTGTAGCTCGGGATCGATTGTTGTCCCGCGGGACACGGCCATTGAAAAGATCCAAAGCTCGTTCCGGCAAAGCAAACGGAATGGCGGCCGTGCAGGAGGACGATAAGCGGATGAGGCGGGCCGTTGAGATCGGTGGGATAGTGAACTGAGCCGCGAAGCTCAACCGGTCCGGGAAACCCCGGCGGAGAAAAGGCGGCGTCTCCAAAGTCATATTCTTCACGGGTGACTGCGCGCGGGCCAGGCACGCTTGGGTCCGAGGTTTGGGCGACCGCAATCCGCGCCGGCAACATTCCAGCCAACAGAACAAACAATCCCATCAATGCGCGAGTTTGTTTTTTCATTGCTTGTTGCCCTCCCGTCTCAGGAGTCCAATTGACAGTTTTTCAGCAAGCTCGCTTCGGCTGTCGTCCGCAACGCCGTATGAAACGGCAATGGCTGCGCCTTCTCGAAGGGCGTTGCGGTTGAAGATGATGACAGAGACGCTCATCAAATCGGGACTCTCAACGCCGAGGCCGACTACCGCGTCATCCAACCACACGATCGCGGGCATCGCCCTCACAGGAAACGGGCCGCCCTTCACCGTCAACCGCCAGGCACGCCTGGTTGCCGACATGATCCCGTCGATCTCGGTCGTTACCGGCTTCGGGAGTGGGACAGCCTCCAGCACGTACCCTCGGAGCTGAAGCTGCCCGGCAGGACGATTGCTGGTTGCTTGCGAAAGCTCCGTTCCCGGAAGCTTCTGCACCTGAGCGAGTGTTAACTCACCTTCGATGACGGTCTGTTTTGGTTCCTGAACCACCGCGGGTTGTTGCGGTGCGCTTGCCACAGGACTGGCAAGACAAAGCAGCAGAATCAGCCCTGGCAAAGATATTAGTCCCTGGACAAACGTAGCGACTCTAGGCATGTCGTCCTCCTTACAACTTTGAATCTTCAGCGAGCGCGAACATGAGGCTCCCAACCTATGAACGGGCCGGGATCGAGGACGCCGATCTTACGAATCATTTGAAGCAAAGTCAACGGCTCGATGGTAGTAGACTCGAACAGCACGCGTGCTCAGTTGCCACATCGGTCCGCGATCACTATTCTCCATAACCGAAGTGAAGAAACTGCGCGCCCGCGCTTAACGGGAGATACTTATGCGTATCATTCTAATCGTCGCTACGTTGCTGTTGACGAGTTCGATCTCAAGCGCCGCCGATCCGACCTATCTGTATGACGCAAAGTTCGTGCAGGCCGCGCCCGGTAAGATTATGGCGTTGATCGATCTCTACAAGTCACGGATGGCAAGTTACGCATCTATGGGCGATGAGCCGCCGTTGTGGATTCGCCACAGCCAGGGCGACAAGTGGGATTTGATGTTGTTGTTCCCGATGGGTAGCTACGGCGAGTACTACCGGCCGGAACGTGTCAGCAAACGAGAGAGCGAGGCGAGAGTCTTCAGAGATAAGTTGAAGGAGTTGGTTGCGTGGCAGGAAGACCTGTTCGTGTACGGACCGCCGCCGGGTGATTTGCGAGGCGCGTTTTCAAAGGGAGCGTTCTTTCATCTCGAGATCTTTCATTCGCTCGCGGGCAGGCAGGGGGATCTCCACAGGGAAAGAGAAATGGAGAATGCTTATCAGCGTACGCTTGGCAGGCCTGAGAATTTCATCTTCGTCAGGGATCAGGGAGCGAGTTGGGATTTGTTTACCCTTGGAGTCTATCGCGACTTAAAGCATTACGCGGAGAGCGTCGACATCCCGGTTGCCGCGCAGGATGCTGCCGCGAAGAAAGCGGGCTTCGAAGCTTCAAGCCGAATCGGTCCGTATTTGCGCGAATTGATTTCTGACCATCACGACACGCTTGCGGTGGCGGTGAAGTGAAGTCAGGAGTCAGAAGTCAGAAGTCAGAGGTCGGAAGTCCAGTATTGTTAACGCATCACGATCGCAACTGACTCCTGACTTCCGATTCCTGACGCCTGACGCCTGACTTCTGACTCCGGACTTCTGACCTCAGCAACGTCTGTCAAACAGTTCCGATCATAACCTGATCCACGGGTGTTTTACCCGTGGCGGCTGATCCTTGAACCAGGTCGTTAGATACGCGCTCAAGTGCTTTTGCAAGAGCTACGTTGAAGCCGGATATCAGGAGGTTTATGTCGACAAGAAGCGGTGCGCCGCTACATTTGCGATAAAGCGACAGCGATCCCAGGTTTTCCCCGCGTGTGGACTTGAGATCGAGGGTGAGCGTCCATGAGGCGTCGCTGTGATCTCCGTTTGGCTTTTCCCAAATAACCGGGCTGTTCCCGGATTCGCCGCTTTGAGCAGCCAAAGGCGCAAGGTTAAGCTCAAAACCATCGAAGTCATTTCCTTCAAACGCCTCTCGAAGAATGATCCGAACATCGTCGATGCTGTTCGCTTTTGACATTGCTTCCATCGCGCGGCGAATGGCCAGGTTGTGCACGATTATCTTCTTCTGCTCGAGCGTGCGCAGCGCAACACGGCCAAGCTCGAAGAACTCGTGATAACCCAGGTGCTGCACGCCCAGCCAGATGCCGGTGCCGATTACAAACAACACTATCCCGACCATCGGGCCCGAAGGGTAAAGCAGAAACAAACTCAGCAAGCCGCAACCGGCCGAGACGGCGTAGAGGATGACCACAACTTGCTGCTGTGAAAAGCCGCGTTCGAGCAGTTTGTGATGGATGTGCTGGCTGTCAGCCACAAAAAGCGGCTGCCCGCTCAGGAATCGACGCAGCAGCGATAACACAGTTTCAAGCACGGGCAAACCAAACGAGATTACCGGGATCGCGACCGCGACAATAGTTGGTGTCTTGCCGGCGCCCGCAAGGGCCAGCGCGCTCAGCATGAATCCGATGAACAGGCTCCCGCAATCACCGAGGAAGATCGTCGCCGGGTTGAAGTTGAACCGCAGGAATCCCAGGATTGCGCCCGCCAGAGCCAGCGTCAGCAATGAGACAAGAAAGTTCCCTGCGACCAGCGACACAACAAACACAGTGAGAGTCGAAAACAACGCCGACCCCGATGCCAGTCCGTCAACGCCGTCCAGCAGATTGAAGGCGTTGGTGATCCATAACACCCACACGATCGTCAACGGAAGCGCTATCCAGCCGAACTCATGAGCGCCGAAAAGTAACGGCAAGCGAAAGACGCCAAAGCCGCCAAAGAACAACAGCGCCCCCGCCACCCCCTGAACCGCAAACTTCACATACGGCTTCACCGGACGGAAGTCGTCGTACAACCCCAACAAGAATACAAGCGTTGCCGGCGCCAATATGGTGAACACGGTCCGCCGCGGCACTGGCTCACCACCCCCCAACATATCCGGCGCCGCTATCAGAGCGAGTGCGATGATTGCGAACGCGATAAAGATCGCGATCCCGCCCAATCGCGGAATCAAATCCTTGTGAATGTGCCGGGACGATGCCGGAGCGTACACCCAACCTCGCGCATTCGCGAGATTGCGGATACTCCGAGTCAATACGAATGACAAGAGGACGGACCCGACAAAAATGCCGATGTAAGAAGTAGTCATGGTTTTCTAATCACGAATCCAGCGAATGGCCACGGGGAATGGCCTGGTTCGAAAAACTAACAGATCCGGGGCCTGCAAAAAACCAAATCACCGATCACTGCCAATGCGAATCAAACATTATTTGTAGTGCCGGGGCACATTGATTTCTTTTTTCCTCTTGTCCAATTCACCGGCAATCCATTCATACGTGATCCTGAGCCCCGCCTCAAGAGAAACCCGGGGTTCCCATTCGAGCACCTGTCGCAATCGCGAATTGTCGCTGTTGCGGCCTCGGACGCCCTGCGGCTTCGACAGATCATATCGCTTGTTGATCTTCTTTTCCGCGATGGCCGAAACGATGTCCACCAGCTCGTTTATCGAGATCATCCGATCCTGCCCGACGTTGAGCGGATCACGATGATCGCTTCTCATAAGGCGATGAATGCCTTCGACACAATCGTCGATATAACAATAGGACCGCGTCTGTTCTCCGTCTCCCCAAACTTCGATAGTGTCGCCATCCGCGGCGAGAGCGACCTTGCGGCAAATGGCCGCGGGAGATTTTTCGCGGCCGCCGTCGTAGGTGCCAAGCGGACCGAAGATGTTGTGAAACCGCGCGACCCTGGTCTCCAACCCGAAGTCCTCGCGGTAGTGCCGGCAGATTCGCTCCATGTACAGCTTCTCCCAACCGTAACCGTCTTCGGCGTCGGCCGGATAGGCATCCTCTTCTTTGAGCGGGGACAGATCCGTTTGCTTTTGAAGATAGCCGGGATAGATGCACGCGCTCGACGTGTACAGATATCGCTTCACTTCATTTGCACGGGCGGCTTCAATCGAGTTCAGGTTGATCAGCGTGTTGTCCCTTACAATGACGGCCTTGTTGGTCTCGATGAAGCCTATGCCGCCCATGTTTGCAGCCAGGCCATACACTTCATCGATACCGCGCATCGCGCGTAGGCAGTCGTCAGGATCGCGCAAATCGAGCATTTCAAATTCGTGCGCGGCGGTCGGCTCATACTCGGGCTCTTTGATATCTACTCCGCGAACCCGATAGCCGCGGCCGACAAGATAGTTGACGAGGTGATGACCGATGAATCCGCCGGCGCCGGTCACCAGTACTCTTGTTTGATCTGACATTTTGCGCCGTCTCTCCTCAGAAAGGTCCGACAAGCCGCCAGCTTATCGTGGTCTTAAAGTCCGGTCGTGTTGCGAAGTCAACGGCAAGCTGGCAGCTTGTCGGACATCACAAGCTATGAGCCTTCGAGTCGGCGACTGGCGAATCATAAAGCGCTGAGGCGTTACACACCGGCCGCAAAGTCTCTAACATCCGAGGCAACACGGTGCTTTTCGAGAAATGAATCGCCGCTGAACTGGGTGCTCTCGCGTGCGACGAATAAACCGATCGCGACGCCGCTTCCAGAATGTGCCGAACTACTCCATCGACATCACCGTGCGATGCCCTGAACGTTACACGGCGATCGGCAATCGTGGAAAAGATATCCGACACGTGACTCACAGCAGGTCCGATGTAGAGGAGGGGCGCGCCGACTTCTAAAATGTTATATATCTTGCACGGATGAACTATCCCGACGAACGGGTCGCCCATCACCACGACGTGCAGGTCGGCAGCGGAGAGCGAACCAGCCAGTCGGTCCAGAGGTTGATAGTCGAGGCACAACACATTCCTGAGGGTGTAACGCGATACGTGCGATTTCACTTTTCCCATCTCGCTGCCGCCGCCTGCGAAACAAAATATGATCGTGTCATTCTGAGCGAGCTGCCGCGCCGCTTCGAGCAAGGTATCGAGCGGGTGACACGGACTGTGATTGCCTGAGTACATCACCACGAATTTTTCGTTGATATGGTGCTGCGCTCGAAACTCGAGCCGGCCTCGCTCGTCGTAATGGATCGCGTCGTCGTGAGACCACGGCGGTATCACAAGCACTTTGTCCGCGGCGACTCCCTTATCGACGATACGCTGCCTGACAAATCTGTCGAGGACGATGATCCTCTCCGCCCGGCGCAGACTGTATGACAGAAGCGCATCAAGAAACTTCGCGGCGGCTGATGTCTTTCGCAGCCAGCCGGCGGCAATCGCTTCGTCGGGATTCAAATCCATTACCCAGAAAACAAATCGCCCGCCCTTTAGTCGAACCAGCAACGCAGCGAGAAACGAAATCAACGGCGGCGAAGTCATCGCCACCACCAGATCAGACTTCGGAAGCAAGGCGACGCGAAATGCACAGCTCAGAAGAAAGCTTCCAAAGTCCAGGGCGCGCGTCCACCTGCTTCTCTTTCCAAACCCGGTGCAGGCAATTCTGCGAATGCTCACGCCCTTCCACGTTTCACGTTTTGCGAATCGCTTTTTCGGATCATCGTAGCCGCGGCTGCTTGCGACGACCGTGACCTCGTGATTTGCGGCTGCCAGCTCCGCGGCGAGATCAGTCAGATGCTGCGCCGTCGAAACAACATCGGGATAAAAGCATTGATTCAGAAGAAGAACTTTCATGATTTGGAGGTCGAATCCTCGAATCGCCATGTTCAGGAAGGGTTCATATTGCACTTGTCATTTCCATTTTCCATTTGTCATTTCCTGGTATTTCCCTCTCCTATGAGCTGAAGGCTAATCATCTAATGACAAATGAAAAAATCGAAAATGGAAAATTGGAAATGCCGTCGTTACCTCGGCGCCGGGCGACTACTCGCCTCCAGGTCCGCCTCGACCATTTCACGCACCATCTCGCTGAAACTGTAGCGAGGCGCCCATCCCAACACGCGCCGCGCCTTCGACGAATCGCCGACCAGCAGATCTACTTCGGCCGGGCGATAATATCTCTCGTCGGTTTTTACGTACTTTTCGAAATCAAGTCCGGCAACCGAAAACGCCAACTCGCAGAACTCGCGAACCGAATGAGTTTCGCCGGTCGCAATCACATAATCATCCGCCTCAGGCTGTTGCAGCATCATGTGCATCGCGCGAACGTAATCGGCGGCGTGGCCCCAATCGCGCTTCGCATCCAGATTTCCCAACCGCAATTCGGTTGCTTGCCCCGACTTGATTTGCGCGATAGTGCTGGTGATTTTGCGAGTCACAAACTCGAATCCGCGGCGCGGGCTCTCGTGATTGAAAAGGATCCCGCCGACACAATACATGCCGTACGCCTCGCGATAGTTCCTGGTCAGGTCGAAGCCGGCTACTTTGCTGATGCCATAAGGACTGCGCGGATGAAACGACGTGTTCTCGTTTTGTGGACTCTCCTTCACCTTTCCGAACATCTCGCTCGAGCCGGCGAAATAAAAGCGACACTTCGGCCGCAGTTCCCTCAGCGCCGCCAGCATAAAATGAGTACCGTTGATATTCGTATTCATAGTCGAGAACCCGTCGGTGAAACTCTCGGCAACGAAACTCTGGGCGGCCAGATGATAGCACTCGTCAAAATCATACTGGCTGACCACGTGAAATATGCTCGGATAACTTTCAAGACTTGCCGGGTGCAGAACTATCTTGTCCAGCAGATGCGTGATTCGCCCGACTCGACGCTCGGAATCCTCGAGCGCGACCCGACGGACGATTCCGTGCACCTCGTAACCAAGCTCGATCAGGTGTTCCGCCAGGTAGCTTCCCGCCTGCCCGGTGATCCCGGTGATAAGCGCCCTCCTGCTCACGAGTAACCTCCTCCAACCTGTCAGTGCGACAAACTTCAGTTTGTCGTCTTCCCGTTCTTTACCTCTTTGTAAGCGGCGACAAACTGAAGCTTGTCGGACTCCGACGCGCCCTTCGAGATCAACTCTTCCAACCTGATGTCCCAAACCATGCGAAACCAAAACGCCTGCATGAAATGGAAGATCGCGCCTTGTTTACCGTCAAGAAAGCCGAGCAGAATAACATAGCGATAGAAAAAATAGAGAAACGGCCTGAGGTACAACGGCAAACGGAAGAAGTTTTGTTTGAGCCAAAGCACTCGCTGATCCGGCGTTCCAAACAATTTCGGTTGCTGTTTCCATTTGAAGCCCTCTTGGCGGCGCTGGAGTTCCTCTCGCGCGAAAGCATCCGCATAGCGCAGATGTTTTTGCAGATAGAACAGGATCTCCGTTTCCTTCTGGTTCTCTTCGATGATCGGCGATCTCAATCGGCCGACCATTCCATTGACATACACTCGCGTATCGGTTTCCTCGGGATCAAGCTCGCCCGCCGCGCGCCTGAAGAGCTTCAACATGTATTTTGAACCATAGCCGCCAAACCGGAGCGCCTTGCCGCGGAACACCTGCCGGCGGCGTACATAGAAGCCATCTTCACGAACCGGTTTCGCGAACAGCCGTTCGAGTTCCGACTTGAGCTCCGGCGTCAGCATCTGGTCGGCTTCGAGAATCATCACCCAGTCGTTTCTTATCGGAAGATTCTCGAGTCCCCACTGATATATCCACGGGATGATCTTGCCGTGATCGTAGGCCAGGTTCACAACCTCGCCGTACTTGCGCGCAAGGCTGACCGTTTCGTCTTCACTGTCGGAGTCGATCACGAAAATCTGATCGATAAATTGATGCGCGCTCGAAAGACACCGCTCGATGTTCGCGGCTTCGTTGCGAGTTGTGACCAGCAGCGTGACCGGTATCAAGCTTGTCCTCCGCTTCTTCGCACTGCGTAATTCCCGAGATAAAGAACGTCCATTCGCGTCTTCAGAAAGCATTCAATCGCGTGTCGCGGCGTGCATACGATCGGCTCGTTCTCGTTGAACGAAGTATTCAACACGACGGGAACCCCGCTGAGTTTGTCGAACTCCGAGATCAGATCGTAATATCGCGGATTCAACTCGGGCGTCACGGTCTGCAAGCGTCCCGATCCATCCACGTGAGTGACCGCCGGAATCTGGGCGCGCCGTTCTGTTTTGATCTGATAGACCATCAGCATAGTAGGCGCCGGGTGCGTTTGTTCGAAGAAATCACCAACGCGCTCGTCGAGTATCGAGGGAGCAAACGGGCGAAAAGGCTCGCGCTTTTTGATTCGGTCGTTGAGTATATCTTTCATATCGGCGCGGCGCGGATCGACTACAATCGAGCGATTCCCAAGCGCGCGCGGCCCAAACTCCATGCGCCCCTGGAACCAACCCATCACCGCTCCATCGGAGATATCGCGACCCGCTCGTACGATCAACTCGTTGTCATCGTACTTCTGGTACTGCACGCCCGCGCGATCCAGCTCCGAGCGGATTTCCTCATCCGAGAACTCAGGCCCGGTGTAAGGCCCATCCATCACGAATCCACGCGGCCGCTTCAGCGCTTCATTGTAAATCTGATAGCAGACACCCACTGCCGTTCCGCTGTCACCGGCGGCGGGCTGAACGTACACCCGTTTGAACTTTGTATTGAGCAGAATCTTTCCGTTCATCACCGAGTTGTATGCGACGCCGCCGGCGAGTCCCAGATCCGTCAAGCCGGTCTCTTCGTGCAGGTGATTGAGAATATGAAACGCAACTTCTTCGAGCCGCGCCTGAAGGCTTGCCGCGATATCGCGATCGCGATCAGTGAGCGGCGCGCCTTGTTCTCTCGCCGCGCCAAAAAGACTCGCGTACTCGTTCGAAAAAATCCGCCCGATGACCGGCGAGCCCTCCTCCCACGACATCTCGACTCCTTCCGTGTGATGCCGGAAGTAGTCCAGATTCAACCGAAATTGTCCGTCTTCCCCGGTTCGAATTATGTCTCGAAACTCTTCCAGATATCGCGGCGTCCCGTACGGCGCCAGTCCCATCACCTTGCCTTCGTCGCCATAATGGGGAAAGCCCAGGAACTGAGTCGTCGCGGTGTAAACGATTCCCGCGGAGTGAGGATACTCGACACGGCCAAGCACCTCTATGGAATTGCCTTCACCGGCGCCCCACATCGTCGAGATGAAATCGCCGAAGCCGTCAATCGACAACAGCGCGGCCTGGTCAAACGGCGAAACGAAAAAACAACTCGCAAGGTGCGCGCGATGATGTTCGATGTTGTGAAACTCCGCGCGAAGCTCGGCTCTCGAAACACCGAGCTCCTTCGCAAGCTCCTCTCCGAGATCGCGAACCCGGGCCGCGTTTGCCATTCGATCAGCGATGAGGCCGACGACCGACGACCGACGACCGTCCTCCCTTTGGAATTCGCCTTTTGCTCTTTGCCCCAGGCCCTTCGCTAATTTCGTGGCGGCGAAAAGAATCTTCTTGTGAAGGTGAGCCGACGGATCGCGCGAGATGCCGATGTGCTCGACGTCTTCAATGCTGATACGGGCGGCATCGAGGCAATAACGAATCGCCTCCGTTGGAAACCCGGCGCAGTGTTTTTGACGATTGAATCGTTCTTCTTCAGCGGCGGCGATCAGATGGCCGTCGCGAATTATCGCCGCCGCCGCGTCGCCGTGATATGCGTTGAGTCCAAGAATATACATAGCGTATCGAAAGTGGCGGAGGTTTTCACCACTTCGTTCCGATGTTTCTTACCCCGGAGGGCGAAATGTTTATAGACCGGATTTCGTGATTGGACCGCACCCCGTCAGGTGCAATGTGCGACACGGAGTTAGGCGTCAATCACGAGTCGTCGCCGGACCGGCGTCTTATCGGGACAGTCATAGCACCCTGACGGGGTACGCGGTATAGCAACTCCGAACTATGAACTTTCCACCCCTCCGGGGTGGTAACTCTTCGCCGGCGTACCTGTATTCGCAATCACTGCGGAGTACAGTCTCTCGAGTTCTCTTGCCGCCTTCTCCCACGACAGGTTCTCCTCCCCAAATAACTTCCCTGCCCGGCCTCGACGCTGGCGTTCCTCGCCGCTCATCATCGCGTCGGCCAGCGCCCGAGAGAAATCCGCGCGTTCCAAAGAAGCCACCCATCCCGCATTCGCTCGTGCAATTTCGGATGCGAGATTCACATGCTCGCTCACCACCACCGGCACTCCGCAAGCAAGCGCCTCGGCGGCGGCGACGCCGAAATTTTCCTGGCGTGACGGCGACGCCAGCAGGGACGCTTGCTGAATCGCCGATGTCTTCATCACACCATCAATCCATCCCGCAAAAATTATCGCGTCACTGCTTTCGGCCAACGCGCGAAGCCTTGCCAGATACGACGGGTCGCCTTCGCCCGCGATCACCAGCCGCCACTGACTTAGCTCAGGCCGCTTTGTCAGCTCCAGAAAAATTTCAATCAGCAACTCGATATTCTTCTTGGGATGAATGCGGCTGAGCGCCAGGACGTAAGGCCGGTCGCCGAGCGCGGGATGATGTTCGCGAAAGCTTGCTTCGGCCGGCGCGCCTTTGATCGCGTCAATGTCAACGCCAAGAGGTATGACGACTCCGTGATCGAGTCCCAACGAAACTTCCGCCAGCCGCCGCTCCTCATCCGTTGTGTAATGAATCGAAGCCGCCTCTCGCAGCATGCGGCCCGCGGCCATCTGCCACATCAGCCGCTTGCGAAGCGGCTTCTGCTGCATGCTCCAGGGATCCAGACTGCCAAGCGGCCGCACTATGTATCGAATGTTATGCTTGCGGCACGCCCTCGCGGCCGCGATGCAGGGATGCGAGAACACCGCGTGAATATGAACAACCGCAAATCCCGATGCGCCGGCGTCGAGCCATCGGCCGAGCGACGGCGAATAATTGAATCGCTCGCCCAACCCTCGAAAAAATATCGTGGGCACACCTCGATAATCGATCTTGCTTCCCGTCTGAACCGGAAGCCGAGCATGTCCATCAACATCCGTCGTTGCGATCAGAACATCGAGCCCACGTTTTTTGAGCGCGCGGCACATCTCAAAAATCGCCTGGCTCGGTCCCCCGTATCGCTGGGCGACTGCCGGGATCACCTGCAACACTCTCAATGAAATTTCCTCGTCACCATCACTCCGCGATGCGCACCTGGTGACGCCGGCACCAATCGACCAGCACCGCCAGGCCCCAGACTCTCGACCACGACGTCGAGCGAGAACCCTTCGCAAAGCTGTCGACGACGCCAGAGACCGCGTTCGGATTCAAACCGGCGCTTCTAACCGCGTCCTGGTCATCGAGGACATCCGATACAAATGATTTCAGCGACGTGCGCAGCCAGCGCTCAAACGGAAGCGCGAAACCCATCTTCCTGCGATCGGTAATCTCGGGCGGCAATTCCAATCCGACCGCTTCGACCAATAACTGTTTGGGATGCCTGCCAGTCTTCATCGCTCCCGGCAATGAGTAGACCCACTCGACCAGTTTATGATCCAGCAAGGGAACTCGCACTTCGAGCGAGCTCGCCATGCTCATCGCATCAGTATCGCGCAGTAGCATGTTTCCCATGTAAAGACCCAACTCGTATCGCGAAATCCGATTGAAGACATCCCCGGCAGCGTCGCTGTTGAGGCTCCCATTATTCATCAACGCCAATGTCTCAACCGGGATGTGGTAATCCCCGTTCGCATTCGAGCGTTGAATGGCGCCAACGAGATTCTGGCGAGATACCTTTGAAAACAACCCGCGCATGCTTGAATACGATGACAGCAGATCTCCTCCGGCTGAAATCGTTGAACTCAACTTCTGTCCCGGGAGCGAATCACCCATCAGCCTGTTCGTGAGACTTGCAAAGCGCCGGCGCGCGCCGGCATTAAACCAGTTTAACGGCGCCCGGTATTTGTGAAGACGAGCCGCGCGGGTGAAACTGGGATAGCCGCCGAATAGCTCGTCGCCGCCAAGCCCGGATAACGCGACCGTTATTCCGGCCTGTTTCGTCGCCCGAGAGATCACCCACGTATTGATGCCGTCGATTGTCGGCTGATCGATGTCGCCGATCGCATCGTCGAGCGACGCGACCATTTCCGCTTCCGAGAGAACAATCTCGGCGTGGTGAGTCTGGCATTTCTCCGCTACCTTGCGCGCGAGTTTATGCTCGCTGAATTCGTGCTCTTCAAAACAAACAGTAAAGGTCTTTACCCACCCGGAAGCGTGTTTGGTCATCAGCGCGACTATTGCGCTCGAGTCGATGCCGCCCGACAGGAACGCGCCCAGCGGTACATCCGCGGTCAGATGCAGTTTTACGCTTTCATCCAGGCGCGCGGCCGTCTCGTCGATTGCATCGGCCCGGCTGCTCGGCGTTTGAGTTTCCGGCAATTGCCAATAACGCGAAAGCTCGCGGACTTTTCCAGTAGCGCTTATGACCATGTAATGCGCGGGAGCAAGGCTTCTTATACCCTCGACGATCGTGCGAGGCTCCTGGACCGCGCCGAAGCTGAGATAAGAATTCAACGACACCGGATCGAGCACTCGCGGCACAAGACCCGAAGCCAATAGCCCGCGAAGCTCAGAGCAGAAAACAAACGAATCGCCGCCTTCATAGTAGTACAGCGGTTTAATCCCGAGCCGGTCACGCGCGATAAACACATCGCCGGTTTCCTTGTCTCGTATCGCGAACGCAAACATCCCACGCAGCATCTGGAGACACTCGGCGCCATGTTCCTGATAGAGCCTCAACAACACCTCGGTATCGGTGTGTGTCTTGAGACTGAACCCCATGCCGGGAAGGTTCCGGCGCAGCTCGAGAAAGTTATAGATCTCACCGTTATAAATGATCGAGTAACGGCCGCGAGAGGTCTCCATCGGCTGGCGGCCGGCTTCGCTCAGATCGATTATCGACAACCGCCGATGCGCGAACGCCGTCTGATAGGAGCCCGCGTCGCCCCAGGTCTGAGAGCCTTCGTTGTCCGGCCCGCGATGAACAATCAAATGGCCCATCCGTTCGGCGCGAGCCTCAATGTCCGGCACCTTGCCGATTATTCCAGCAATTCCACACATAAGTATTAAGCGACCGGGGACGGAGGACCGGAGACGTCCCCCCTCATCGGTCCCCCGTCATCCGTTGCAGAAAGGAGTCGAGATTAGCTTCGAAGCTGCGAAACGTAAAGTCGTCAAGCAATCGCTTATGACCCGCTCGCCCAAGCCGCACTCCAAACTCGTTGTCTTTTAGAATTCTCGTTATTGATTGCGCAAGACCATCGATGTCGAGTCTGCTGACCAACAGCCCGGTTGCGCCGTTTGTGATCACCGAGGGTGTTCCGCCGTGCGCGCCCGCTATCACCGGCTTGGCGTGCGCCATCGCTTCCAGAAACACAATTCCAAAGCCTTCCTTTTCGCTGGGCATAACGAACACCGAGCATCGCCTGTATTCCTCGCGCAACTCCCCCTCAGAAAGTTCGCCTGCGAATGTAACATAGCTTGAAACATTCAGCTCCTCGGCCAGCGCTTTCAGGCGAGACACGTCATCGCCCTGTCCCACTATCCGATAAGCGACCTGCCCGCACTCCTCCACAACCGCGGGCAGACTCCTGATCACGCTGTCGACTCCCTTATACGCATCGTCTTTGGTGAGCCGGCAAACGGTCAATATCACCGGTACGCCCTCGGGCGATTGAAAGTCGGAGTCATCGAGTCGCCAATGCGGATCAAGCGAGCACGGAAACAAACTGACCTTATCAGGATTCACGCGCACCTGCTTGAGCAGCTCGCTCCTGGTGTATTCGCTGATGGCCATTACGGAGTCGGCTCGCCGTAAAGCCCGTTCCGCAATCCTTCCCGGCCGGTGCCAGACTTCGATTCCGTAGGTAAAGACACAGGTCCTGGAATCGCGAGTCGTTGGAATCAACAAAAGCGGCGCGAGCGATATGTGCCCGAACAGGATCACGTCAGGGCGATGCGCGAGTGTCTGTTGAACATAGCTGCTAACAACTCGCGCTTTGCTGCGGTGAGCCGCAACGTAGCCGGAAAAGCCTCCGTTGACATATCGCGAGTCGGGTTCCGCGCGGTCGTTAAGAACGATCGCGCTTACGGAAGCCCGATGGCGTTCAGCCCAGCGCCCCGTCGCCAGACAAAGCGAGCGGCAAAACATCTGGATGCCGCCTTCGCATCCGAAGACTTCAGGAAGGACGAGAAGGATTCGCTTAGCTGGAGATTTCATTTTGAATTGTGTGCAACCCCAACGGGGTTGTGGCGCAGTGCCCAGGGTTGCTGTACTCGGCTACCCTGATTCAACCGTTACGCCGAAGGGGTTTCGGCGCAGTGCCCAGGGTTGCTGTACTCGGCTACCCTGATTCAACCGTTACGCCGAAGGGGTTTCGGCGCAGTGCCCAGGGTTGCTGTACTCGGCAACCCTGGGTGACGTTGCGTGGCGATCCCCCAACCCCAACGGGGTTGTGGCCGGACGCGTTAGTCCCAAACATACCGCTCATCCCATTCCAATTCGTGTTTCCGAAATAACGCCCGCAGTTCATCTTGAAAACTGATCTTCTGGTGGTGCCGCTCTTGATTGGTGATGTACGTCTTCACGCGATCCAAATTTGATTGACTGACCGAGGTAGCCGAGTACAGCAACCTTGGGCTTTGCGTCTCAACCCCGTTGGGGTTGCTAACACCCGACTTAAACATCGCGCTACAGGATGACAATGGTTCTCACCTTACATTGCGATCAAGATAAGGCGAAAGCTCCTCAATCAACTTTCGCCGGTAATCAGCCCACGCCCATTGCTCCGCTCGTTGTCTCGCTCGGCCACCCATCGCATAAAGCTGATCGCGATTCCTGTGCGCCCACTCGAGGCGCTCAATCAACGGCTCGATCTCGTGAGCCGGAACGCACCAGCCCTCGCTGCCCTCGGTAATCAGGTGCGGTCCTCCGGTGTTCATTGTCGTCAGCACCGGAACGCCGCTCGCCATCGCTTCTCCGATCACGAGTCCGAATCCCTCGGCGAGCGACGGGAACACAAACAAATCAACCCCGGCCATCACCTCTAGCAACTCAGCGCGCGCCAATGCACCAAGATACTTGAAGCTCGCCGCGTGTTCGTTCACATACGCGCGCGGAAGATTCATCGACCCCGCAAGTAACAATCGCGAATCGCCGAGCTTCAATTTCTCCCACGCCGCGATCAAATGCGGCACACCCTTTCGCAAGCCGGCCTGTCCGGCAAACAGCACCGTAAAGGGCCCCGCCGGCGGGTGTGATCGGGCCGAGATTTCGCCAACCGGAGTCCCGTATGGAACAAGCACAATCGGTTTATTCAAGGCAGTCTCGCTGAGACTCAAGCTCTCACGCGCCCACTCGCTTGCAACGACGATAACATCGGCGAGTTGGAGCTCGGCGTCCTTTCGCACTTGCTTCCAGCGTGGTTCAGAGTAGGGGCTTCGATGAAGACCGGGCCACAGTTCCCGCCCGCGATTGATCTCGCGCGCGACCGCCCTGTAGTACCCGAGAGGCAGTTCGTAAATCGAAGTCGCGCCGATGCGTTTTGCGGATTCGAATGTCCGCTTAGCGGCGTCCTCATACGCATAAACCGCTTCGGTCTGGTCGCCGATCTCGCGCGAGAGTTGAAAGTCGTGTCCGCAGAACAGCACATCGTACCAATTGATTTGCGAAGTGAGTCCGCCTGGTTTCACTGTTCGGCCCGCTCGCGCGAGAGTTTCAAAGATGCGATGTGATTGTTTTTTGGCAGCCGGGATTCCTTCGAAACTTCGGTTCCGGACTCGTCGTTCGATATCCGGTGTTAATCGTCGCGCGACACTCGAAGCCTCGACATCGAGAATTCCGGTTTCAAAACAATCAAGCCACCGGGTTTCAGAAAACGCCAACGCGGTGTGATAGCTGTTGGCGTTGCCGTGCGGATGCGACACCACAACCTTAAAAGCGCGCTTGTGTGCGTTAGCCAATTCTTGAATTGCTTCTCGTGCGAGACTCATTGAACGGATTATGTGCGCATTAGCGTCTTCGCATGAACACGGGTGACGGGGGACCGATGACGGTCGCCGGTCCTCCGTCTTCGGTCGCCGGTAGTCACGCAAAGAGCTAAGAGGAACTCGATATATCCTTCATCCAATCGCGCGGGCGAACACTTCCAAATACTCGCCTGCGATCTTCTCCGTGCTATGCCGAGCCAAATGCGACTCGGCATGCTTACGATACTCATCAAGCTCATCCGCTCTCGACAACATCCTCGCGAGCGCGCGCGTCAACGCCGCCACATCCCCGTTTGGAAACGTGATCCCGCAAGACCCGATCGCATCCGGAAGCCCCCCGCCTTCCGAGCCGATCACCACACACCCGCACGCAATCCCTTCCAGCGCAACGATGCCGAACGGCTCCTGCCATCGCGAAGGCGCCACCAGAATCCTGTGTGCGTTCAGCATTCGAGCCAGGTCTTCGTCAAACTTCGCCCCGGCAAACACTACCTGCGCTTCAAGTCCGAGCCGCTTCGTTTGGTCCCGGAGAGCTTCCTCTTCCGGACCGTCGCCTATCACGGTCAGCCCGGCGGTGACTCCCTGCTGCTGCAATTCCGCAAGCGAGTCGAGCAGCAGATCAACACCCTTGGCCGAAACCAAGCGTCCGAGAAAGATCAGTTCCTTGGCGCGGGGAACCTCCGGCATCAAGCGAAACACATCTTCGCGATACGTATTGGGAACGACCTTCGACGGAGTTTTCACGTGAGCCGCGACCGCGGCGCTAACCGAAATGCCGGTGGCAAACCGGGAACAAAAGTGTTTGAGATAATCCTGCCAGCCCAGGCCGCCGTCCGCTCGTTCATACCACGCGTTATGCGCGACGACCCACGGCTTTGGCGCAATCAACAAAGGCCACAAACCCTTGAGGCTCATCTGTGGTTGAAAGAACACATCACACCATCGGGTCAACGACAGCAGCTCGCGAGGTCCCGGCCGCCTTATGATTTGAAACGGAAACGTTCTCGCCGAATCGTCACCGGGGACTTGGGTGACGAGCTTCACCGCGTGATCTTGCCGGACAAACTCACGAGCCAGGATGTCCACGAGAGTCTCGATCCCACCGACGCTCGGATAAAACGCAGGAGAGTAAATGAGGATCCTCACGCTTGATAAGCGGCCATCGGCGCGCTGGGTACGAACTGTCTCTCTTTTCTTAGCTGCACTCGCTCCGCGTTGTAGAGTGCGAACACCATGCCCACCAGAAACCATTGATAGACGTTTAGGGTATGAGTGGTGATGGCTCCGCCGGCGACAAGCGGGACGACAAGAGCGGCGGTTGCCGCAAACGCCAGCATCTTGGATTCGCGGTCCCGAATCGACATCGACATGCGCCAGACTGTGACGAGCAGCACCAATCGCATCAGCGTGTAGAGAACGAATCCGATCATTCCGAGTTCGAGCGTCACCCGCCCCGCCTCGCCTTCAGAGTCAACCGGAAGGCGGTCCGCCTCGGAAATACCAAGCCTCCTCATCAAAGCGGGAACCGCATTTTGAGTCAGGCCGATGCCGTACCCGAATAGTCCCGCGTAAGAAGCCTCGTTCGTTGGCAGGTTGAGAACGCTTATCATTCTGCTCCACCCCTCAGTCCTACGCCCCTCTCCTCCGAAAGTGCGATTGTAAAAAGCATCATACGCCTGCGGAAAAACGCTTGTGAATGCGACAAAGATTATCACCCCCACCACCGCGATTTGTTGAAGGCGGCGAACTACCTGCCGCCCCGAAGTGAAGAGATAAAAAACAATTGCAACTACGACCATCGCGAGCACCGAGCCGCGGCTCCCTGTCATAAAAGCCAGGACAACCGTCGCCCCCAGCGCCAGGTAGTACAGAATCCTCGACCATCTCGGGAGACTGCGCTTCGAGAACAGAGAGGTCAGCGCGAGAAGGAGCGCGAACATTATCGGCAGATACACCGACAAGCCCGTCACGTACGAGAAGGTACCTGTAATACGCACGTAATAATTCTCAGACGCGGTGCCAAACATTGCGATACCGGCCGCCTCTCCGGGCCTCTGCTCGATAGCGTAGCGGTTGAGGGAGGATTCGCGGTTGGTATCCAGAAACTGCATTACCCCAATCACAGCTACCGGCAACACGATCAGCGAATACCATTTCAGGAATCCGATCATACGCTCCTTGTCAGGAAACGCCCTGGGAACAAGGAACGCGAGCGGGATGTACAGGCAATAGGCTTTCAGTCCGAGGAGCCCAATCAACGGATGAGGACCAGACGGCATACCAATCGATGTAAGCGCGTAGAAGGCAAAAAGCCCGAGTGCTATCGACACCAGTCTTACCCGGCGCTTGATCGCGAACGGCTCCTTTCGGCGTTTTCTGAAATATCCGGCAAGCGTCACCGCCATCAGGACATCTTTGTAAAAATAGACTACCTCGGTGGCGGAGGGCAAAAACCACTTTCGGACGGCGCCTTCGACTATCACGACCACGAGGATGATCTGGATTCCTCGCTCCCAATTTCGCACCGCGACTATCACAAGGACAGGCGCAACAATGAAGAGCACCGGCTCCAAACTGCTCAAAGCCCCGGGTGTTCGCGTCGCAACGAATACTGCAGCCACGCCGCAGAAACCAATGATCAATGCTACAAAGACACTCTTATGTTCGCCTCGTCCCTTCATCAGAATTCGACTAACCAGCGCAGGCTTGTGTTCGATTTGACTAACCATTGGCCCTCGGGACGCCTTTGCTTTCCTGCAGCGGCGCTCGAAGCGGGGTCGGCTCGCTCGTGAGGTAAGCAACCAGCCGTCGTTTAACCTCTCTATCGAGTTCAATGAATCCCAGCCCGGTGCCATGTAGAACCCTGATGCCAAAACCCCTGATATCGTGAAGAAACCGACTCACCTTGAATGACTCAACATCAGCGAGAAAATCATTCCTGCCGTAATCGTCCCAAAGCAGCATGCCATCATCCGACATCAAAGGAAGCACCATCGCCGTATCATTGCGAACCCGATCATAGTCGTGGCCGCCATCTATCAAGCAGAAATCAACGCCGCCGCCGATCTCTTTAGCGAAGTCAAAGGTCGCGGTGTCACCGTAGTGCTGATGAATATTTATGGCCTCAGACCGCTCGGCGTAATAGTAGCTTCCCCACGCATCGGTGATATCGACGGTATGGACTTCGGCCCGCGGCGCATTCAACGCCAGGTTGAGTGTGGTTAAGCCGCGATATGTGCCGATCTCCAGGATCTTCTTTGGCATCCGCGCGGAGACCAGATAACAGATCGTCGAAATCTCTGAGATCGTCATCGAGCAATGCCACTCTTCTGGACGAAAGACTCGGAACTCGGCCGGTTTCTTGACTATTTCTTCAACAGCTATTACCGGCAGATACGCCCCGGCGTTCACTTTGCTCGCGCGATAGAGTTCCCTTAGATATCGGCTTAGCGCGCGTGGCCCTCGACGCAAACCAACAATCAGAGCCGCGGGGTGCAAGTAGTAGAAGCCCAACAATCCAAGTCTGGCGAATCGCTTTATTGCCACTTGTTCAATTCAATTAAGCCGTAGCTTGTTCAACAGGTCCTGACCAAACATTCTCAACGGCGAACTGATTCGCGCGGGACCGGAGCGGATCTCCGCCGCTGCATCAGCCGGCGATGACGAACCATAGGACGGTGCTGAGAAGTCGCCGAGCTTGCCACGACATGCGGCGACAAAGTGAATCGCGACGGTTTCGTCGGAGAAGTTCTGCATTGACGGCGTTGCGATGATGATCTGACGCTCGCTCAATACTCGGCATCCTGCTCGCCATCCAAGCGCCGCCCAGCAAGTTTGTTCAATCCAGTGCGGCCTCTTTTTGAAAACCTCGGAAAGTTCTTGCCGGTTAAGCATCCATTCGACAAAATCCAAGTCATACGCCGCGCTCCGGAATAGAATTATCCCTGAGTTTACTCGTTGTGGTACGCGAACCTTACCGATCGGATAGACGTGCCAGGGCCGGAGCGAGTATGCATCCTGAATGTCCTGCATGAAAACGCCACCAATACGCTCGTCAGGCCAGGTGAAAAGCCCCTTGTGCGGTTTTAGAAACAACACATCGCTATCGCAGTAAGCCAGGTCCTCCGACGGCTGCAACGCCATATCAATCAATTTGAGCGCCAGCGGATGCCGCTCCCGGTAGGCCTTGCATGTCGGATATTTCCTTAGCAGTGGATCAACAAATGAGTCTGCCTCTTCCCTGCTGACGATTTCGGCGCCTGAAAGACGGCCAATCAATTCGTTGCAATCGTCACCGGTAAGCGAGCCGTCGTCGTGAATGATCAGACTGATCGATTCCGAGGTGAACCGTAGCAACGAAGCCAGGCAACGCAAACCAACCTCGACCTGGTTGTGACCGATGAGGGTTCTCACAATTCGCTTGCTTAGCATCTGCTAACGCATCATTGCTGCTTCGACGGCCTCAATAGTCGTCTCGGAGTTCTCGCGGGGTGACCACGACTGCATCCTCTTGCGAGCTGCTTCGCCCATTCGCTTCAACTTGTCACGATCAGAAAGCACCTCGCGAAGTATCTCCGTCAATCGTTCAACATTCCCGCTTGGATAAACAAGACCCGTTTCGCCTTCCGTCACCAAATCGTATCCGGCGCCAACTCGATCGCTCACGATCACCGGCAGGCCGCAGATCATCGCTTCATTAACCGGCAGTCCGTAAGGCTCGTGCTCGGATGGAAACACCAGCACATCGCTCGCCGCGTAAGCCTCCGGCAATCTCGAGTACTTCACCAGCCCGATAAACCTCACCCGATCCGTAATTCCCAGCCTCACCGCTTCTTCTCGAAGACTTTCCGCCAGCGGCCCGTCTCCCACCATCACCAGGAAACTCGGCGCCGCATTCGCTCGCGCAAAAGCCTGCAACGCATCCTGCGGTCGTTTGCGTGGAAGGAACTTCGCGCAAAACAAAACCACCAGCGCATCGGCCGGTATCCGCCATTCTTCTCGTGTCCGATTGCGATCGGCGCTCGCGGCCGCCCCGGCGATATAGTCGTTATCGACTACGTACGGAGTGATTATCACGCGCTCCTCGGCGACCCCGAGAGAACAGATGAATCGCTTCGACATTGTTGATGGCACCAGCACCAGATTCGCGACGCGGTTGTAAAGCAGCGGCAACAGCTTTCGTTTTATCCTGGCCTTCCAACCCCCGCCGTATTGAGATTCGATGTAGGTCGCGTCGGTCGTCAGCAGCAGCGGCTTGCCAAGTACTTTCGCCGTCGCGATCGCAATCCAGAAACTCAGATAAGAATGGCCATAGACAATCGTGCAGTCGTGAGCCGCAACCAGCTTGATCAACCCTGGATTGATCAAGCCGTAAGACCGGCTCAGCCGCGGCACAGGCGAGTAGTTTCGAAGGCCGACCCATCGATATCCATCGAGCATCGGGATATCGAACGCGGCGCGAGTCAAATGCTCCGGGTCTCGAAAAAGTTTTGGATCGGGGAGGCTGCAATATGCGGTCAGCACCTCGACTCGCGGATCATTGGCCATCATTCTCAACGGCGCGGCGTTCTGCGTCGGTTGAGCCGACACCAATAGAACGCGAGGCCTAACCGTTTGAGCCGCTGGTCGATCTGACATTGTGCGTAGCGCCGTTGCCGAGGAGACACGCGGTGAGGAGTTTTGCATGAGTTGAGAGATTGTGTTGCCGGTACCAATCGAGCGCGCGATCGGCAACGGCCTGTCCTTCATCCAAATTCAATTGCCCGGTTCCAACGTCAGTCAGCCAATAGTGTGAATTCGCTTGAAGCCCATCCGCTGGTGACGCCTCAATATGAGTTGCAACGATCGGGACCACCCGGTGCGAGCAGTACGCGGCGAAGATGGTCGACTTGCCGAGGACCGCGGCCGGGTAGTCGATGACTCCGGCAACGGAGTCGAGCAGAAGCTCACTGACGGCCGCATTCGACAGGGGACCGAGGACCGACGACCGCACCGCCAGACCACTGAAGAATTCGTTATCGATAGGCTGGCCGATATCGAGCACCTCTTCGATTCCCAACGCGCGGCAAATTCGATTCAAGTCCGCAGTTGATCGGCGATACACTTCGATTCTCCGGCCGCGAGTCCCGAACACGACCAACCTTCGCCGGCGATCTTTGAGCGGCGGCGGCGATTGAGGCTCGCCGACGCTAGAGAAGACCGGGAGGTGATGAGTCTCGGCGCCGTTGCCGGCCATTGCTCTTAGGATCAGGGCATTCGTTTCGAGGCTCGCGAGACTTTGATCACTCAAGCGGGCAAGGCGAGCCGCAAGTTTCTTCTGGAGCGGCGACAACCAAAACGAACTCGTCCACGGCGGCCCCGTCGCGTAGAGCTCGTGAAAGATCGTCACCAGAGATCGCTCGTCGTTTTCCTTGCGCCACTGCTCGAGCGTGGCGACCAACCAAACGGGGCACCCGCGCTTCGCATATCCGTAGCCGCAATAGTGAAGCACGACGGTCTCATCGGAAGCCTTCGGCAGAAGCCGAATCAAGTCGCCCGCAAGTCGACTAGAGAGATGAGTGGTTTCGAATCCCTCGACGTTATCCGGGCCTCGCCAATCTGGATCAGCGACTATGAATCGCGTATCGATGCCGGAAGCGTCGCGCAACAAGCGCGCGTGCCCGAGCGCATAATCCCCGATTCCGTCGATGAGAGGAAAGAATCGTGGAACGATGGAAGAAAGTTTCATAGTGGGCAGTAGGCAGTAGGCAGTGGGCAGTGGGCAGTTGAGACAATTCCGTAGTAGCGACCTGTCTATAGCCCCGCCGCGTCTCCTTCTCTATTCACACCTCGTTGGATTTCTGTAGATTCTCTTGGAGTGTGCATAGTCGTAAAGGAAGTTCGAAACCTTCATGGGGGCGGGCTTGGGTAAGATCGGCTCCCTGCGCAACGTCGCCCGGGTAAGATGAAGCCAACATAGCGAGTAAGAATGCAAAGACACCCTTGATCTCCTGAACCCAACTGAAGTTGATGTTAATTGGAACCCAAACCGGGTCAGCGCTTCGCCTGGTCCATCACAACGCCGCGGCGAATCGACGAAGCTCCCTCTTCCCAATCACGTGAATCAACTGCACCGGCGCCGCCCCATTGGCCGATGCAAACATGACTTCGTGTGTGTCCCACGCCAACATGCACTCGATCAACTCCTGCACGTGATAAGCGGCCGAATGGTATTCCAATGCGAACGCATCTATCAGAGCAGCTTCGTATGTGTCGAGGCTTCGAAGGATCTCGAGTTCGGCTCCCTCACAATCAAGTTTGCAGAGTCGAATCCGCTCGCCGTTGTTCTCCTTAAGAACATCACTCAACGTCACGCAGGAAACCGGTTCGGTTTTGACGTGATCGAACCTCGAAGCGAAGACCGCCGATGTGGTATTCATCCCGCCTCCGAGCATCGGCGACACAAAGAAGTCGGTTACGCCGCGTTCGGCTCCGATTGCTTCTCGCCGCGTGATCACGCGCGCGGAGAGGTTGTTTCTCGCCAGATTGCGTTGGAGCATTGCAAAGCTGGTTTGGTCTGGTTCGAATGCTATTACGCGCGCTCCTTTTTGAGCGGCGTAACAACTGAAAAATCCCTGGTTCGCCCCTATGTCCAACACCAGGTCGCCAGGGCGCAGCGGGACGCCGGGGACATCGTAGTTTTTATAGAACCAGACCTCGGCAAACATCCGATGGCTGGCAGGCGTGCACCAGCAAGCCACGCCCGTCGCTCGGTCCTTTACATTGAACCGACTCAAGCGGTTCCCCAGCATTCGCTGGGCAAGCAACTGCCACGGATTGCCGTAGTGTTGAAATCCTTGAAGGGCCCTCGCCAGGTTCATCGGTTTCTACACGAAGTCATTGTTAATTAACACCTCACTTCAGTGAGGTGGCCACTCGAGGCACGTGGTCGTCCCGCCTCCACCCACTCGGAACACCAACCCTCATACGTCGCCTCGAGCTTTTTGATTTGTGCGTCCCACCTGAGTCTTCGCACTCGTTCCCATCCCGCTCGCGCGATGCTCAGTCTCTCTTGTTCATCGACCAACAATCTCATGACCCCGCTCTTCATCGCTTCAACATCATCGAAGCCGCACACAAGCGCCTCGACCCCATCGCGCAACGCGGCGCCGAATCCGGTCGGCGTGGTGACCACCGCGCAACTGCAGGCCATCGCCTCACTGAGCGACATCCCGAAGCCTTCATACTGCGAGGGGAAGAAAAACACTTTCGCTCTCGACGTCGCCTTTGCGAGTTGCTTTGCGTACAGGCGGTCATAAACCTCGATGCGTGAATGCAAAGATTTTGGGAAACAAGCCAACACCGCCTCGCCCTCGCCGCCCGAAAAGACATCAAAACTAAGGTCAGAATCGTGCGTCAAAACATCGGTCATCACCACGGTCAGCTTGTCGATTCCCTTGCGAGCGATCCACGAACCGGTATACGCAACGCGATGTTCTTTCTTCTCGATGAACGGCATTGCCAGGTACTCATCATCCAAACCCGGTTCGATGACGGCGGTTCGCTTTGGCTCGAAGACCCCGTGTTCAACGACGTACTCGCGATCCAATTCACACCCGGTGACGAATGCGTCGGCGTGGTCGAACGCCGCGCGTGATAATCGCTCGTGCGTTTGTCTCCAGTACCAGGAATGCGCGTGCGTCATCAAAGATCGCGGCGGGTCATAGGCTCGCTCGCGTTCACTCGCAAGCAATTCCAATCCGTCGGTGTGAGCGACAATCAACGGCCGGTCTTTTCGGCTCACGAGTTGCCGGGTTATCAACCCGAACTCGGCGCCGAAGAACTCGATCAAATCGTAGGAGCCGGCTTCGAGCCTCTGCTTCACAAAGCTGCAAGCCCCCCACGCCTGACGGAATCTCACTGCCCTTCGCATCCCGTGCCAGGTTTCGTAGTCTCGTGGTTCAGCCACGTCTACCGTATGCCCCAACTCACGGAGACCATCAGTCCAACGCAGGCGAGTCTTGCCTGAACCAAGCATTGGATCGAGCGGGCATGTTGAGAGCGAAAGAATCTTCATTTTGCTTCGGCAATCCCAGCGGGATGACCTGTCTATAGCGCGAATGTGAGTGACGCGCGGCGTAGCTCCGTAGGAGCGACCCGTTCCCAACGCTTCGCCAACCTGGAATCGAGAGGTCGCTCCTACGGAGCTACAGCCATCGACGGCGGTTTCTTTCTACAGACAGGTCATCCCTCACGGGATTAGAGCGCAACCCTCAAACGCGACGCCGCATTCGTCGGAGGCCCCGCAATTAATCAGCCCAGTTGCTATGGCCGCCGCCAGATCGAAGTAACGGTATTGATCTTCATGCTCTGGTGAACGATGGGCCATGTCGCCGGTACTCCCCATTCCTCGATCGGCAACCAGTTCGTGTCATCTACCAACAAGAGCCCGCCGTGCTTCAACTTCCGTAGCGCAGGGATAACGCATGCTTGTCTGTAGTGACCATCGATCTCTATGAAATCGAAATGCTCATCTGGAAACTCTTCCACAAAAGCTACGTAACGCGGCACCGGGTCGTACACAGGCCGCGTTGGCTCCTTCGGCGGATGCTCAAGAGGAATCAAACGATAGTCCACCTTGGGAAGCAGCGCTTCGCCGAGCTGGCGACGGACCAGTTCGTGCCAATTCGCGTCGTGCTCCACCGCGACAAGCGTGCCGAGCCGCGGGGCGAACCACTGTGTGCTCCGGCCACTCCCCCACTCAAGACCGACACCATTTCGCGGCAACGCGCCGTCGAGAAAGCGAATGGCGGCGGGAGCCAGGAACGGTTCCGTGGGATGTGCGCGTTCGTAAAAGAAGTACCAGATTCTCCGAGCAAAGGAGAATGGATGCTGTATCCAATGGCGAACATTCATGCTTGTTCAGCTAACTAGAAATCAATTGCCGCAGGCGATTTTCGACAATCGTTCAGAAACTGACCGGCGCGCGTTTCTGTCGTATTTGACTCAATCCATTCGTACGTCTTCTCTTGGAGCGATTCGTACTCCTGCGTGGTCAAGCCCAGGATTCGATCCTTCAGTTCTTTGTAGTCATGGTAGATGATGCAATTCGTCTCGTTCAGCCCGTGAGGCGCACAGGTCGCGGGTTTCTTATCGAGATCCCGAAAACAAAGAACGCAACCGCTCGCCGCCAACTCGTAATGACGCAAACAGTCCCACCCCGCGCGTTTGAGAGTCACACCAAATCGCGAGCTTCTCAGGTCACAATAATATTCATCTTCATCGGTGAAGATATGATTGTCGGAGCCCGTAGAAGAAAAGAATACGCCCTGAACTTCGGCGGCGATCTCCTGGTCAACGATGTGCGTTGGGAAGTCTCTTGTTCTTCGGCCCGCTTCGTTTCTACATATCTTCTCCTGGGGTATTGAAAAGCTTATTGGCATCGCATTTCGAGGCAACGGTATCCATCGCCTGAGCGCCCTGGGGAGAAATCTGTCCAGCGCGTGCGAGTGCCCTTCGCCGACCAGCTCCCGCTTGAAGTATTTGTAACGAGATATCGGAGTGAAATAACTCCACGGATTTCTTCTCAGGCCAGTCGGCCAATAGGGGAAGAAGGCAGCGCCATCATAACCATCCAGAACCACCATCTGTTCAGGCTTAACAACTCGTGACAGATCCCAAACCAAAGTCCACTGCTCCCAGATGTGAGCGATGACGATCAAATCATAAGACGCCAGGTCCTTACGCCAAAAAAATCGTTCCTCCGCAAGTTGCGGAATGTCGTCCAACAATCCATAAAGCGTAAATCCCTTGCCGCGCACCTTGGATTTAATTCGAGGTGTCAAAGGCGCATACATACTGTCGAAGCGCGGAGCATCGACGCAGTCCTTACCAAGTATCGTACGCAGCCCGTGGAATAAACTCTCGGCCAGGTAATCCGGCCGATTCTCGTGCAGGAATAATACCTTCATTCGTTACTCACTGGTTCTTATTTGTCGATAGAGTCTAACTATCGGGCGAGCGTAATCTTTCAAGCGCGCCCGTCGGACTGAAAAAGGGATCGGCGTTACTGGCGTTCCCATTAAGACGCCTCTTAGCAGCCTTATCCATTGCGAATCAGCATTGCTCGCCTGGAACTGCTCCTGCACCCATTTCCTTCCTCGTTGTCCCATGCGGCTCGCCACCTCAGAGTCCATCAGTAACCGAGCGACCGCAGGCGCAAGTTGATCTTCCGAATCGATCAATGTACCGGTCACCCCGTCCAGCACGGTCTCGCGAAGACCAACCCGCCGTCCTCCGACAACAGCGCATCCTTCAGCTTGTGCTTCGATAGCACTGACGCAGAAAGTCTCGAATGAGCCGCCTCGCTCGACGCACGGATTAACAACAACAACTTGCTGTTGTCTGAGAATGCGGCGAATCTCGATTGGAGACATCAGAGCTTTGACATCGACGCCTCGCTCGCGGGCTTCTTCGAGGCTATGACCGAAGAAGGGGTGGATATGAGTTTCCTCGAACTCCCGTCCGCAAAGTCCCAATGGTCCAACCTCCTGCCGTCGATCATAGAGCCGGCTCGAGCCAATGATTGTCAGGGTCGCATCGGGAACCGACGATTTGATTGCGGGCCATGCGCGTGCAACATGATGAAATCCTTTTTGTGGCATTGTGGCGCCCAAAAAACAAAGCCTGTTGAAACGGTCAGAAGGAGTGCTTTCGTTCCCGAGATGCTCTTCATTCCACGCTAGCAGCGAGTTGTAAATGACCACGATTTTGTTAAACACCTGATGATGCCGAACGCAATCGGCCTGACTGCGGGAGACGCAAACAACGCGGCGAACGACTCGGGCTGAAGCCAGAAGATCTCTCACTTCCGGGTAAGGTCCGTTTTGATCCCAGGCGACGATCGGGAGATTCACCGGCTCGCAAGTATTAACAACGCGCTGCAGCGTTTCTCTATTGTTCGTACTGTTGAGCACCAGTATTTCCGCGCCTGCTGTTTTCGCGAATTTAACCGCGTCCTCGACGCAACTTACTTTGTGAAGGGTCTCTGGCGTCGTCTCCGGCAAGTGGTCCTGAAAATATCCATCAGCTTCGACATCTGATTGTCGATTGATCCTCGAAAGCAAGTGAAGAATCTGGCTATCGGTTCCGCTCATCGCAACACGTCCAGCGATAAAGTCCGGCCAACCCCACTTGCCGAGGCGCGAGTTGTCGAAATAAAAGGCGACTCTCACTTTCGTTTACTCAGACTATTCGTGTCATCACCAGCCCCAACGCGCCGCCAGAATAAATGCGCGAACGACGTTGGCTGGCCGGATTCGAATCTTTCTCACGTGTCCGTGAGGCTGTACACCAATCGTTAGGAAGCGCAGCGCACTCTTTAGAGTCCGGAGCAGCGCCGTCGGATTGTGACTGACCCGGAACGCGTGGGCGGCATTGACGTAGAGATCGCATTCGAGTTGAGCCGCGACAAACGTGAGGTCGTCACGCCGTAAAATCGAACTTTCTGTGTGATGAAAAACGAAAGTCTCCTGACAGTAACGGATCCGGAATCCAGCCTTTCGAAGTCGATGCCCCCAAAGGTACCACAGTCCGCCGAACCTATATGTCTCATCACATCGGTGCCCTAACTCAAAAACCTTACGTGGATAAACCGTACTCCCGCACGCGATCGCGGCGCTTTGATTTGGATCTTCGGGTGGTCCTACGATGCCATTAGACCGAAGTTCGCCCGGGATTGAGACTGGGGCATTGGGGTGATCCGGGGATCGTTCGCCTACAGTCCAAATGGCATCAGCATCCGCTTCGATCTTCATTATGAGGGCACGAACAAAGTCCGGAGGGTGTGTGTGGTCATCATCCGCACTCATTATGTGTGAGCCACGACACGAGAGTGCCGCACTGTTCCGATTGGCATAGAGCCCTCGGCAAGGCCCTCTCACGTACCGACAATCAAACTCTGACGCTATCCGCTCGACTTCGTCGTTAAACTCTGGATCAGAATCATCCGACACGACGATCTCAAACGGCTGCATTGACTGAGACCGCCAGCTTGTAAGGCATCTGCGAAGCCACTGTGGCCGATTGCGAGTTACCAGCGCAACGCTCAGATCGACCTTGTCCATGATCCAGGTCCGTAGGAATAGAACAGATTGCAGTACCCTCTCGTCCGCCACGCATCCGGCAAGAGCGTCTTGGTAGTCAGATCGAGAGCATCTTGAAACCGACGGCATGAATAGCCGAAGTCACGAAGAAAAAGGTGCACCGGCCACTTGTTCAAGGCGTCCACACCCGCAAGCAAGGTATTGAATTCTACGCATAGCCACGGCTTATGCTCTCTCAGGATGCCTTCGCCGCCCGTCAGAACCTCGAGCTCCAATCCTTCCACATCAATCTTGATGCCATTGACAACTTCATGCTCGAGGATTGAATCGAGTCTCGTCATCCGCACCAGAATCAAATTATCTCCCATATCATCCGTCACTCGTGAGATGTTATGGGCCGCACTGCATTCGAACGTGCGCATTCCTTCCGCGGCTCCTACCGCCAAATTGTAAAGAGCCGGTTTGGTGGCAAGCATCGATACGTTGTATGAAAGTTTTTGAAAGGTGTGAGGGTTCGGCTCGAACGCGTAGACTCTCCCGAACTCTCCTACTGTCGTTGCTGCAACGAGCGACCATATGCCAACGTTGGCGCCGCAATCGACGAATGTCTGGCCACGTCGGAGTAGATGACGCAAAAGCTCCAGATCATTTTGTTCCTCGCGTTCCAACCAAACCATCGCCTCGTACGGGACAGACAAATCGCAAAGAACCTCCGCGCCGCCCGGCAGTTTCCTGATTCTCTTATCCTTACTTGTGTTGGCGATCCAGTAGTCGATGAGTCTCCACTTGCCTCGAAACTCGGGGGAAGTTCGAATGATTTGGCCGAGTAAATCCACAGGCCTCCGAATAGCGTTGCTAGAATGAGCCGTTCGTCTCAATAGCCTCAAGCGACTTGGAATAAACCCCCAATGTTCTTTCCGCAATCTCCGGCCAAGAAAACATCCCCGCCACTTCCCGACATTCTTCTGACAAGCGACCGTAAGTCGTGAGATCGAGCGCAAGCAGCTTAACTAACGCGTCGCTAAATTTTTTCTTGTCCCCAGCAGGGACCATCCACGACGTGTCGAGATGTCTTAACACTTCGCGTGGGCCGGGTGCATCATAGGCAACAGTCGGGAGGCCAGCGGCGAGTTTCTCCAGCACAGCGATACCGAAACCCTCGATGTAGCTGGGAAATCCACCGGCTGTTGCTTCGCTCAAAAGCCGCGGCAGGTCTTTGTTGTCGTAGCGCGGAATAATTTCAACCCAGTCCTGGGCACTCAGGCCGAGATCACGTAAGACAGTCTTGTCGTCGAATCCCGTGCCGAGGAACGAGAAGCGCACCTCGGGGACCCTCGTTTTCACGCGCGTCAGAATCTCTCCCCAGTCTTGCGAGCCCTTTCGCGGTGACCACGATCCGATGAATACAACTCTCTTGTTGGATAGTCGCTCGGCGGCGGGGCGAGCTGCGCCCGCAAACTCGTCTCGTTGTTCTCGCGAAAGGCCAAGGGGAAGCACGACACATTTCTCCGCTAGACCCATCTCGGCTAGACAGGTCCTCTCATCGATGTTGGACACGTTGATCAGATCACACGTCCGAAGGCTGGCCGGAAAGCTTCGAGCCTCACGCTTTGCTCGTCTCGTTCTAAGGAACTCCGCGACAGGATGCCCCTTCCTTTGTGACGGCCACTTCCGTTCCGCAAACGACGCAAACTCATCGTACAGGGCGTAGAGACCCGCGGACCTGGCCACAAGCAGCCCTCGAAAACCCAGTTCCGTTTTTGAGAAGGGAAGATTGCCGTGATGACAATCGATGATATCGAAACGATGAGCGTTAGCTCTTACAAAGGCCTTTGCCTTCGACGCGTAACTTGGGCGGATCAATTCGCGAAGTCTTGAATGGCGCCCCTTCATTTTTGGAAAGGCGTCGAATAGATCAAACTTCTCAACATTGTGGCCGAGTTTTTCGAATTCTCTCGCAAGTTCAATCTGCGGCTTAGGCCCACCGAGGTTTTCATCCCAGGGCATGTGTAGAAGCATCAGAATGCGGAGGGATTGATCAACAGGCTTCATATAGGCCTTGCTCATCGCGAGTATCTTTTCTTGAGCCGCAGGATGGGTCGCTCAAAAAAACGATGCGATACAAACGCAAGCAACACGGTCAGCCCAACCGCCATCGAGTAATATGACGCGACGTAAACCACCAGATGTCCCTCCCACCAATTCGTCGCCTTGAAATACCACGACGTCGCGTACACCGCGACCATGTGGTACATATAAATTCCATATGAAATCTCACCCAACCATTCCGTGATTCGCGACTTTGTCTTAACCAGTCGCCGAGGGTTCGCCGCCACATCGACAATCAACCACGAGTAAAGGATCACCTGCATACTCTCATCAATGATCCAGTGCCTCGGCGTGCCGATTAAGAGAAATTCCACAAGCAGCAGCGCCAAGAGCCATTGGACGACACGGTAACGAAAGAACGGAAAGCCGAGAAGCTGATCGCGACGACTGTGAAGCATCCAGGCGCAGATTGCTCCCGCCGCCATGAAGTGAAACTTCAGTTGAAGCAGGAACCCCTGCATCCGGGTCAGCCCGAATGGATTTGTTTGATTGAGAGCAAACGCAGCCAGTGACAACACCAGGACCGCGAAACAGATTTGCGGCACCTTGTCGTGCCACTTCTTCACCACTGGTGCCCACAAAAGATAGAACTGCTCTTCGACGCCGATCGACCATGTCGGATTGAGAATACCGCCAACTACGTACAGATTATTCATCAGGCTCGGAAGAAACAGTCCATACAAGACCACGGCAGTCCAAACGCTGTAATCGGCCGCGTGATATATGCCGAGCCGAGGCAGAACGACTTTGTAAAACGTCAGGCCGAATCCGATGACCAGGAAATAGAGAGGCCATATGCGAAGTATGCGGCGAACGTAGAAGTCGCGTACGCTTATCACACCCGTGCGTCTGCGTTCGTCGAGCAACAGATAGGTAATGAGGAATCCGCTGAGTGTAAAGAAGAAGGAGACCGATGGCGCGCCTCGGTAGAACACCGCTCCGTAATTGGGATCGGGCAAGCCAACGCTTTGCTGATTCAAGTGAATGTGACCGATGAGCACGAGAAACGCAGCATAAAATCTCAAGCTGTCCAGGCCGGTGAAGTAGGTTCGCGGAATGACGCTGGCCAGGGGTTGATCCGGTGCTACGTCTGGCTCAGAGTGGGTTACGGTTTGAATACCTGCGGTCTGCATGTTGATTAGGTCGATGGCGTGGAGAGCGCCGAAGGCGCGCTAATAAAACAGCCAGGGGCAAGCGCAGCGTCGCCCCTTGGAAACCAGCGCCGTTGAATCCAGCCCTGTAAGGGCGTCAGTGTGTCCGTTCGAGCTTAGTCATCGCAGAATCCCGCCCCTTCAGGGCTCACCCCTCGGCGCGCGAGAACCCGGCGCGTTGCACCGGGCTATTACATCTCGGCCCTTCGGGCCTCTCAGTTCTCTTTATGCACGCGGAACCCCGCCACGCTCTCCATCACCTCACGCGCTCATACCTCAAAGCCCAATCGCACCCCGTTGGGGTTGCAGGGCTGATGCTCTGTGGCAGAACTTGCTCATCCCTCGGAGCGATGCCTATACGTCTCCAGATGCGCATCTACGACTTTGGACCAGCTAAGCGGCTCGATCCAGCGACGGAATCGGCTCTCATCACCGGAATGATTCAAAGACGAGGCCATCACTCGTTCGAGTGCTTCGGCTATTCGTTCGCCGGAATTCGACTCGACGACAAATCCTGTTTCATCTCGCGCGACGAACTCGCTCATCGCGCCGGCGTCCGTGCAGATCACCGGTGTTCCGCACGCCTGAGACTCGAGCAGTGTAAACCCCATCAACTCGGGCACAAGCGTGTGACTGCCGTTGTAGCTTGTGTGAACCGAAGGCAACACCGTCACGAGCGCGGTCCGATACTCGCGAATCAATCGCTCATCATCCGCGTCGTGAACGAATTCGACGTTCAACCCGGAGCTCAAGGGTTTCAGATACTCGTAGTACTCTTCGCTGTACACTCTGCCGACGATGCGTAGCGTGTAGTCTGAACGCGACAACAGCCGGAAGCCTTCGATCAGATAATCGATTCCCTTATGAGGCAGAATGCGGCCAACATACAGAATTCTCTTCTCGCGCTGCTGCGTTCCATTCGCGCAGAACCGCTCGGTGTCGATTCCGCCTTTTATGAGCACGGCGTTTCGTTTCAACTCGGGCGGCATAAGATCGAGGCCGAATTGCGAATAGGCGATCGCGGTTTCATAGCCTTCCAGCACCGGAAGCCTTTTGTTTAGAGTCAGACTGCCACCCCCGCCGTAGTCGGTAACGAACGAGCGCTTACCGAGGATTGACGCAATCATGCACGCCATATCAGAGACCAATGTGTTGAGGTGATGAATGTGGACGATGTCTGCGCCGGCGATCGAGCGAAGGTAGCGAAAACTAAGCGGGTTGACCGGGTTCCCGTGAATGAGATGTTTGACCGGATAGATTTCGATCTTGAGATTCTCTTGCCGATACGATCTGCGCTCCCCGGAGAAGCTGACGAGCGTTGTGTCTACGACGCGGGACATCCACAACGCCAGTTCGGTTGCGTAGCGTTCTCCTCCTCCTATGAGTGATGAGTCATCGAAGTAGGTTGGCGTTATGTGGACGACGTTCACGTGGCGCCTTGCTTTATCGCTTCAAGTTCAAAGTTGAGGAACCACGCCGGTGCTATCCACGCGAATCGCTTTTCGTAGGATTCAGGGAACCGGTTGGCCAGCCGGCTCAGAATCGACCTCGTGAAACGCCCACCAGTGAACTGAATATTTCGCGACCTCATCCGATACCTGGCCGCCGAATAGTACGAAGGCTCTTGCGCGCCGCAAAAATAGTCGAATGAAAAATAGCTCAAGTGCCATCTGTGCGTTGGGTCGACGAATGAGTTAGCTGAAGAAAAATGCGGCGTCGTGATTCGAAGCACACCGTCAGGCTCGAGGATTCGGTGGAACTCAGCCATTACGCGGGGAATGTTGTTCAAGTGTTCGATCACATCCATGCACTCGATTGTGGTGAAAGAAGAGTCTTCCAATGGATAGGGGAACTCATCCAGATCCCAGACGATGTCGGGTTGAACCTCCGACGACCGGTCGAGCCGAAGTAAATTCGGTTCGGGATTTCTTCGCCCGCAGCCAACTGAGAGAATCATGGATGCCGCTGCCCGGTCAGCCCTCTAAACGTCAGCATGGAGTTGAGCAGGAATGTGGGCGTCAAAGAAAAGATGGCGAACAAGAGCACACCTCTTACCGTGGAAACATCCAGAAAAGTGAGCAACACGATCTGAGTCAAAATCACGCCTGGAATATTCAGCCACGAATACTGAATCCATGCCTTTGTCGAGTTCAATGACCACATCGCCGCGAGCAGCGAACTGAAGCAAGACAGGATCATCATCAGCAGCAACTCATTTCTCAGATGACTGTACTTACTTCCGAGTATCCACAAGAATTGATCCGGAAACGCTGCCGCCGCTGTAATCAGACTCAGCCCCAAGAAAAGAAATCCGCCGCATACCTGAAAATATCGAATGCGCAACTCGCGAGGTGATTGGCAACGCGCGAATGCCGGCAATACTATGCTGGTCATCACCGCGCCGATCACCGAGAAGATCATTCCCAGCCGGCCAAGAGCCCCAACCTCCGCGATGTTTTGTGTCCTGCCGAAAATACTGATCAGCCAAACCGTGAGCTGTCCCTGTAGGCAAAAGAACACCGCGTTGGGCGCCTGGTGCTTTACAATCCCGAGCATCGCCGACTGATCTTCGCGGCTCACCGCCGCGCCAAGGTCTACATCGCCCGTCACCCAGCGGCGCAACAACACGTATTGAACGATCACGCTGACGATCGTCGCAACGATCGCCACCTCCGCGTTCAGGAAAATGAAATATGCGGTGACCAGCAGCGCCAGCCTCACCGCCGCCGCAAGCGCGTCAAGCTTTTGCACCCGCTTGATCTGCGAGTGCAATCGCGGCACGATCATCAACACCCCGCCGAGCAGTTGATAGTTCAATCCAACGAGCAACGTCAGCGTGATCCCGGCCGCATAAACCGGAGAAGCCCCGCTTCGAATCAACAGCCATATCGAAATTGGACTCACCACGACGACCGCAATCGCGGCCAGATAGCGCCGCAACCTGAGCGCGGTGTTGATCAATTGCCCGAAGCGCTCGCGGTCCTGCCATACTCTGCCGCCGATCGACGAGAGCGAGATGCTGATGCCCGAGTCCGCAAGGATGCTCATCGTCGAGAGCATGCTGAAGCCGAGCGTGAAGAACGCGTATTCGGTTTGGCTGAGCGTGCGCACGAGGAGGATTCCGCTAGCGACTCCCAGGAGTTGGACGGCCACCTGAACTGTGACGAACTTGCCGAGGATGTTTGCGCGGCGGACCCAACGACGGGAGACGGAAGAGGAGACCGAAGACGGAAGACCGAGGACGGGAGAAGAGGCCGGAGAGACCGAAGACGGAAGACCGAGGACGGGAGAAGCCGAGGACGAGAGACCGGAGACGGAAGAGGAGACCGAAGATGGAAGACCGGAGACCGTCGGCTGTCGGCGGTCATCGGTCGCTTCTGCGGTCATCTGTCGCGCCTCTCAAGTGATCTTCTCATCGCCTGAATCTTCGAGAATAACAATTGGCCACATTCGTTCAATTCGGTCAGGTCTGCTTTGGCGGCGTAGTTGCGCCGCTCAATGATGTTTTGGCACGCCACAGTTTCGACAAGAGATCTAAGAGCGATTGCCAGAAAGCGGGATTGTTCGGGATCGCTCTGACTGGTGGAGCCTTCAGCGATGTTCAATACAACCGACGTACCGGCCCGAACGGACTGTGAACGCAGATTGTATTCTTGGCTGCGCGGCAACTTTTCAGCGAGCGTATACACGAGATCCAAATGAGCAAGGGGGAGCTGGTAAACCTCAAGCTTTTGGAACTTGTACATGGCCAATAGACCGCCGACAGTCGTCGGTCTACCGTCTCCGGTCTCCTCTCCCGTCCCCCGTCTACGGTCTCGCCTCCCGTCTCCCGTCCCCCGTCTCCGGTCTCTCGTCGTCCTTCCGTCTTCCGTCGCTCTCATACGGCGTGTAGTACCGATTGTAATAATAGTAATACGCGTCGTAGCCTTCGCGGGTCATATCTACATTGTTAAGCACAACTCCAAAGATCTTCGCGCCCACGCCGAGCAGCTCCTGCCGCGCCCGTTGTACGATTGTTCGCGGGCTCTTCCCGCCATGCACAACCATGATTACCCCATCAACCATGCTCGAGAGGATCACCGGGTCGGTCACGTTTATCAGCGGCGGCGAGTCTATTAATACGTGGTCGTAACGCTCGGCCAACATCTTCAGCAGGACCTTCATACGAGTTGAGCTGATCAGCTCAGCCGGGTTTGGAGGAATGGGTCCGCACGGAAGCAGCGACAGGTTCGGTATCTGTAGTTTTTGAATCAAGCCGTCAAGCTCGATGCTCTGAGAGAGATAAGTCGACAACCCATCGACGGTTTCAATACCGAAGATTTTATGCGTCGCCGGGCGGCGCAGATCGCAATCCACGATCAACACCGACGAGCCAAGCTGCGCAAGCGAGATGGCCGTGTTCACGACGGTCGTGGTCTTGCCTTCGCCCGCCTGTCCGCTGGTTACCAGAATCGTTTTTGGCGGAGCGCCCGGGGCCGACAACAGCATCGAGGTTCGCACCACGCGATACGCTTCGGCGGCGGACGAGCGGTTGTCGAAAACCGTAAGGTCGTCGGATGCGGCCGGGAAGTCGCGAGCCGCCCGCTCAGTTTCGCGCCCGACGATCAGGTTTCTCCTTCTTCGACTGCCGTTGATCCTCCGCGTCACGGAACCTGCGGTCATCGCCGGGATCACCCCCAGGGCGGGAAGCTGCGCGTAACGTCCGACATCCTCGACCGTCTTGATTGTGTTATCGAGATACTCGAGGAAGTAAGCGAGTCCGATGCCGCCGATCAGGCTCAGAAACAATCCGATCATTATCGTGCGAAACCGCGCGGGGCCGACCGGCGAGCCGGGGACGCGCGCGGGTTGAATCAATCGCATGTTGTTGCGTTGTTGCGCGACCTCTACTTTGGCCTGGCTGGTCTTCTGAAGAAAATCGGTATACATCGACTTCGCCGTATCGACCTCGGTTTTGAGAATGTTGAACTGAATAGCGGCCTGGTTTTGCGCCACCGCTTCGGCCTTCGCCTTTTCGAAAGCGCTCCTCAGAGATTTTTCATCGCGAAGCGCTAGCTCGAAATCGCTTTTGAGTTTCGATTCAAGCGCGTGCCGGCTCGTGTTGAGCTGAGACTCCGCCGCCCGGATTTCGAGTTCCGCCGTCTGCACGTTCGGGTGCTCCGGTCCGTATTTCAGCTGGAGCTTTTCGAGATTCGCTCTCAGGTCCTCGAGTTTCGTTTGAAGCAAGGCGATTCGGGGATCGGCAAACGCCGCCGGCAACTCGGACATCCGTCCGGCCTTCACCTCTTCGTAGACGGACTGCTTGAGCGTCCGTTCGGTTTCGGCGCGCATTGCCTGCTCGTGAAGACGCGAAAGCTTATCGGTCGTTAGTGTCTCTTTACCCTCGGTCGAGAAGATATTGTTCGCCTTGGTGTAGTCGGTAAGATCCTGTTCGGCGCTTTCAACTTTGGCCTTGAGCTCGCGAGTCGTGGTGTCGAGCCACTTCGAAGCGCTTGTGAAGCGCTCGGTCTTGTTCTCGAAGTTCTGATCGATGAAGTCCTGCGCGACTCCATTCGCCACCGCCGCGCAAATGACCGGATCGGTGTGAGTGAAGGTCACCTTGAGCGTGCGGGTGTCCTTGACCTGCTCGGCCTGCAATCCTCCGGCGAGCATCGAGGTGAAGGGCGCGAGCCGCTCGTGCTCCGCTTGTGAGCGCGCGAGTTTCGCGTCCGGTCCCGAGATCAGACCGCCAACGATGGTCGGCGCTTCGGGTTCGGGTTTCTTGAAAGTTGCGCGGTGCAACACGGCTTGAATGGATTCCCAGAGGGTTCTTTGTGTCGGCTCGATGAATTTTGGATTCTGATCCAGTTTAAGGTCCGCGACTACGTCCTCGAGCAGCGGCTCGCTGGTCAGCCGAAACAGATTGGTGTTGATGCTGAGTTGCGGATAATACAAATCGTCATCGGCCTGAATCACCATCCCGCTTGCCGCCGAGCGAACGGTTGGAGTTTCCTTACCGATCTCAATAAACGCGGACGCCTTGTAGGTGGACTTGGGACGATAGGCTTCGATGGTGATCAGGGTGGTGACGATGACCGTAACGCAGATGATAAGCCAGCGGCGCTTGCGTATGATTCGCCACAGCTCGCGCAGATTGATGCTGTCTTCGTCATCCTCGCTGTAGGCGTTGCCGTAACCGTAGGGCATTGCGTCGGGGTAATCCGCTCGAGGGTATTCGGGCCGCGCCAGCGGCGCCTCGTTGTGAGGGGTAACCCTTTCAAGCTCAACTTTTTCGTCAGACATTACGAAGACCTCCTACAGCTCCACTCCGGTGACCACTTCCTGTTCGCGATATCTGCCGGCTGACCGGCTGCGCCGCCGTTTGCTCGCTTCACTCAGTAATCCGTTCGGGGCCGATTGTAGTGCGGCGACGCTCGACAGGGCGGCTCCGAGCACCAGGAACAGTAACGCATTGGATGGTATTTGCAGATTAAAGTCAAACACGCTGTGAATCAAAAGGGCTAACATCCCGGCGCCCGCTCCGAGCGCCAGTCCCGACATCAGCCGGTCGGTGGACTTTAGTGCTATGGATAACGCGCGCGCGATCGACGCAACAAAACACAACGCCAGCGCTCCGCCGACGATCCCCCCATCCGCCAGAATCTGGAGATAGTCGTTGTGGGCGAATTGAATCAGAAACGTTCCGTTACCACGGCCATAGATCGGATAGACCGTTTCAAATGCCCCAAGCCCGACTCCAAACAACGGATGACTTCGAAACATTGCCAGCGTGTCTCCCCAAACGCTTTGTCGATCCATCACGCCGCTGGTGGTCAAGGGATCATTGGACATTCGCCGAAGAATATCGAAGTCCGCGCCGACCCAGATCACGCCTATCGCGATTGCGGCCACGGTAAGGATGATGAAGTATGCCGGACGAAACACGAAACCGGGCGCGGGTTTCGAATGCGAGCGGCGTCCCCGCCACGCACTCGCGATTCCGAGAAACAGAAGTCCGCCCGCGAGACTCACAAGCCCGCCGCGCGATAATGATGCGAGGTGTGCAACACCCATAACGGCCGCCGCAAATCCGTAGAAGAGGCGAGTCTCTCCGCGAAAGCCGCTCGAAAGAGACAGCGCGATCGGGATCGGAATCAGCATCTCCATGTAACCGGCGAAATGGTTTCGATTAACAAACGGACCGCCGGTTCCGGCGCCTGCGGCGGGCGTCGGACGAATCCAGAAGAGCTTGCCCTCCCAGGTGAAGTGTTGCACCAGCGCGAACACCGCGAGCACCAGCCCAAAGATGATCAGGAAGTTCGCAAGCATTCGAAGGCGATCACGAGCCGCAAAGAAATTCGACGCAACCACAAAGCATACGAAGAGAAAAAAGATTACCGTCAGCGCGCCGCGAGTAGCCTCGACGTCCATTGAGAGGCTGTGAACGCGCCCGGAAGCATCCGCAACCGCAATGCTCTGCGCGAGTCCCAACACCAGCAGCCCTGCAACTGCCCAACCCGCGGCGGGCATCCCGATGCGCAAGCGGCGGCCGCCGATCGCTTTCAGAGCCCACAGCACCAGCAGCGCGAGAACAAGCAACTCAAAGATGGCAACCGACCATGCTTCGACCGTCCCGAGCGCGAGGGTGGTGAACACCACAGTCACAAGCAACCCGGCGGCAATAGATTTGTCGATGAATCGAAGCATAAAGATGACGGATGACCGTTGACCGTTGACCGTTGACGGATGACGGGAGACGTTCCGCGGTCACCCGTCTCTGGTCTTCCGTCGCCTCCAGGCGGGCTACGCCCTCAATGTTTAAGCCCCTGAGCCGGGGAAGCCACAGCTAGTGGCGGACCGAATGTTCAAAACCGGCGCACGACTACGCAGTTTGGGAGATCCGGTATGCGCTAGGGAGGAGCACACCTAAACCCAGGTGCAAGGGAGCGCGCCTAAGAGTGCTTGATCACAAGGGGGTTTACTACAACGCTGCTTTCCTTCTGTTGCATACCCAAGGGAGCCTTGACGCTGAACCCGATCCAGGATCAACCCGACCCCTCACAAACTAATAGACCCGGGCCAACGGCGACCTGCTTCCAATGATGTCAATTCCCGTGAAAGATATGTCATAAAGGGCTTTGCTGTCAATGATTTTGGCGAGATTTGGATCATCCCCGATTAGGCTTCGCAAAGAAGAAATACGGCTATCCAGCCCGCCAATTAGTCGACGGCTCAGCGGCGCTAACGTACACTCGGAACGCGCACCAACTTAAGCGACGTCAGCTCAACATGACCAAACAGGAGATCAGAGAAGCAGTCTGGGCTTTGCTCGAAGCGGAAGGCGCTTCACGGTTCCCGGGAACACGCGGACGCATCCCGAATTTCAAAGGCTCGGAGCTGTGCGCCAGTCGTGTTGCCGAACTTGACGTATGGAAGATAGCCCGCGTCATCAAAGCGAATCCCGATTCCCCTCAGCGCCCGATCCGTTACCTTGCTCTTAAACAGGGCAAGACGCTTTACATGGCTGTGCCGCGACTCGGCGAAGAAAAGTGCTTCGTCGAGCTTGCTCCGGCTCGGCTCGGGAGAAACATGTACGCGGCTTCGAGCATCAAGGGTGCTTTCGAGTTTGGGCGACAGGTTTCAGTCAGCCAAATGAAGCCGGTCGATCTGATATTGTGTGGATCGGTTGCCGTTCGCCGCGATGGCGCGCGAGTCGGTAAGGGTGGCGGCTACGCGGATCTTGAATACGCGATCGCGTTGGAACTGGGCATAGTCAATTCACGCACGCCGATCATCACGACCGTTCACCCCCTGCAGATTGTTAAGATGAAGACGCCGCTCGGGCCGCACGATATTTCTGTGGATTTCATCGTCACGCCTGGAGAGGTGATCGAGTGTAATACCAGGTTTCCCAGGCCGAAGGGAATCTACTGGGAATATCTTGATGAAGACAAGATTGCGTCAATACCTCTTCTGAAAAAGATGAAGGCTCGACCAGGGCGTTAGAGACTGTGTCAAGAGTGGCAGAAGTTCCCACCACCCCAGAGGGGTTGAAATGTTTATGGACCAGAGCTCGTTAGTGAGGCGCACCCCGCCAGGGGTGCGATGTGCTACACGTCGTTGAGAGATTAGATCACAAGACGTCAACCCGATTGGCAATGCTTTCGACACCGACATAGCACCCCTCCGGGGTGCGTGCAACTTACGAAGCTCCCAAACTATGAACATTCCGCCCTTTGGGGTGGATTGCTTTCTCATCAGTCTGCCGTCATTAGCGATGAGATCGCGACGGATGCGCGCGAACTCAAATCTCGCGCAGCGCTTTTGTGATGGGCATTCGCGCCGCCAGTCTGGAAGGCAGCAAGCCGCCGATCAATCCGAGCACTAAAGAGAAGATCAGTGCCGAGATCAACAGGTCCGGCGTGATGCGAAAGCTAAAGGCAAGCTCGCTGAAAGTTCTGAAGTTCATTGTGCCGGTTGCAATCCCGTTCACCGGCAGCGCAAGCAAGCACCCCACTACGCCGCCGATCAGCGCCAGCAGCATCGACTCGATCACAAAGCTGGTCATTACTGCCGCCTTCGAAAAACCGAGGGCCCGCAGCGTGCCGATTTCGCGCGTGCGATGCGCGACCGACGCATACATCGTGTTCATCCCGCCAAAGCAGGCTCCGATACCCATGATGATCGCGACGAAAATTCCAAGCTGCCGGATCGGCCCCGATGCGCTTGTCTGCTCTTCGTAGTATTTCACTTCGGGTTTAGCTTCGAGCTTCAAGCGCTGTTCGGCCTCAATGCGGGCTACAAGCTGATCGCGGGTCGCGACGCTTTCGGCTCGCACAAGCGCCGAAGAGTAGCCGCCGCGATCGAATGCGTCGGCAACATCGTTCACGCTCGACCAGATCTCCGAATCGAATGAACTGCCTCCCGCATCAAACACGCCCACAACCGTCAATGGCCGGCGGCCCAATTGAAGCGTCTGACCAAGCCCCGCGCCGCTGAAACGGTCGGCGATTTTTTTGCTGACAATGGCTTCGCTCGAATCAATGTGAAACATCCGGCCCTCGATCACTTTGATCTGAGGCCGAAGCGCAAATCCGGTTTCGGAGAGCCCTCGAAGGGTGACGTTTGAGGATTGTCCGTTTTCGCGGCGCGGCAAATTCACGACGACCGCGATTTCGGCGGACGCTCGCGGTTTGCCCTCCTGATCGCGGGCGATACCGGGTAGCGTTTGGATGATTTGAAAGGCTTCCTTGCTGACGCCGCTTTGCATTTCGGTCTGCGAGCCCTGACGTATGATGATCACGTTTTCGGGCGAGCCCGTGGCGACGAGTGAGCTGTTAAGTCCGTTTGCGAGCGCGAACAATGCTACGAACACCGCGACGACGAGCGCGATGGTCCCGATGGTCATCAAGGTACTGACGCGCCTGACAATGAGGTTGCGGAGATTGTATTTGAGAGGAATTGCCATAAAACCTTTGGTTCAGGGTTCAGGGTTCCGGGTTCAGGGTTCCGGGTTCAGGGTTCAGAGTTCAGGGTTCAGGGTTCAGAGTTCACAGTGCACGGTTTAGCTTGCTTGCATTCACGACGGCAGCTTCAAGGCGGGCTCTAAACCCGAAACGCTGAACCCTGAACCCTAAACCAATTTCCTTACGCCACCCTTCGAAGCCCATCCACAATATTAATCCGGGCCGCGTTCCACGCGGGAATGCCGCCGCTCACAAGCCCGATCAAAGCCGACGCGCCGAGCGCAATTGCGATCGTGCCCGCGCTGATCTTGAAGCCCTGCAAAAACAACGCAAGCACATCGCCCAACCCCACGAACTGGAAGATCACCTTTGCCGCGATCGCCGCCAGCACGCCTCCAAACAAAGCGATCAACACCGCTTCGGAAAGCATCAATGTCAAAATCATCGCCGGTCTGAACCCGAGCGCCTTCATCACCGCGACTTCGGTGAATCGCTCGCGCGCGGACATCGCCATCGTATTCGCGCCGATCAGGGTGATCGTGAACACTACGACCAATCCGATCCCGCCTATCAGGCCCTTCACGTTTCCGAGCATCGAAATAAAACCCGCCGCGAACGCCGCTTCGGTTTCGGTCTTGGTGGGCGCCGCCGAGTTTCTGAACAGATCGTCGATGTCTTCCATCACTCGAGCGGCGCTCGACGGCGAATCGATTCTCACGCGGAACTGACCAACTCGGCCGGGTCTTCCAAAAGCTTCCTCGACAAACTCGCGATGAAAGTAAAAATTCGTTTCCTGCGGCCCGGTGTAAATGCCACGCAACGTCAGTCTCGCGTCCAAAGGATATATCGCACCCTTCAACTCAATGACGTCCCCGAGCTTCCATCCATACTTGTCGGCGAGTTTTTTCCCGGCGATAGCCGCTGTGCGCTCCTGCTGAAACGCGGCCTTCTCTTCGGGCGAGAGCTGCATTTCGAACTGCACATCGAACAAAGCTTTCGTGTCGACGAAGAACTGCGCGAACGTATACCGTGGCTTGTCCTCTTTGTAGATCCCGCCGAACCAGTTCGACGCGCACGCCGCGGTCACTCCCGGCACCTGCTCGATCTTTTGCCGGTAAGCCTCGGGCATCGAATCGGCGATTGACGTGTTGCGTCTGACGATGACGCGGTACTCGCCGCCGGTCAACTGTCCGACTCCGCCAAGCGCGGCGATTACCGCTTGCATTGTCGCAAGCAGAAACACCGACACCATCACGCTCAGGATCGTGAGCGTTGTTCGTCGTTTGTTTCGCCCGATGTTTTTAGTGATGAGCCGCAGGTACTTCATAGACGCCTCCTGACTTGCTGAGCAGGCCCTTCTCGAGGTGCAGCACCGCGTGAGCGTGACTGGCCGCGCGAGGATCGTGAGTCACCATGATGATCGTCTTGTGAAACTCTTCGTTGAGCCGCTTGATCAAATCGAGAATCTCCTCGGCGGATTTCGCGTCGAGATCGCCGGTCGGTTCATCGGCAACCAGCAGACTCGGGTCTGTCACGATTGCCCTGGCGATCGCCACGCGTTGCTCCTGACCACCCGAAAGCTGTCGAGGATAGTGATGCTCGCGGTCTTCGAGACCAACCACCGACAGCGCGGTCATCACGTGATCCCGGCGCTTCTTCTTTGAGAGATTAGTCAGCAGCAGAGGCAGCTCGACGTTTTCAAACGCGCTCAGCACCGGGATCAGATTGTAGAGCTGAAAAATGAATCCGACGTGACGGGCTCGCCACTTGGCGAGTTGCTGCTCGTTGAACTTCGCGATGTCATTACCGTCGATCACCACGCGGCCGGAGTTGGGCTTGTCGATGCCGGCGATCAGATTGAGCAGAGTCGTCTTGCCCGAGCCCGAAGGTCCCATCAACGCCAGGAACTCGCCGCGCGAAATTTCCAGATCGATATTGTCGAGCACCGGTATATCAATGGTGTCGCGCCGGTAGTGCTTGGTTACTTGAACCAGGTTAATGAGCGTTTCCGCCATTCCTCGATCCCCAGATCTTTCCACCGCAGAGGACGCGGAGTACGCTGAGGTGACAGAGATCTCGCTTCTCACTCTGCGTCCTCGGCGGCCTCTGCGGTTAACTAATTTCCAGACTTCACTCTTACGCGCGAGCCGTCCGTCAGGTTCTCGGCATGAAGGATAACCGTCTCTCCGCCCGCGAGTCCCTGTTTGATCTCGACTCGATCGCCCAACTCGCTGCCAAGCAAAACGGTCTGAGACACTGCGCGCCCATCGTTGAAAAGATAGACGATCGATTTTCCGTCTCGTTGTTGAACGGCTGACTTCGGAACGGTGACTCGCGATGCTTCGGTCTTTGCGCCTTGCTCAGGTTTCTGAATGAAGGTCACCTTCGCGTTCATGTCGGGAAGAATTCTCGGATCAACTTCCAGGAAGCGCACCTTAACTTTCACGGTTGCCTTCTGGCGATCGGCGGTCGGTATGATCTTTCGCACCTCGGCGCGCAGCTTCTCGCCGGGCAACGCATCGAGCGTGACTTCAGCCGTAAGCCCCGGTGTGATTTTTCCTATACTCGACTCGTTGATGTCGGCCTCGACTTCGAGAGAGTTCGGATCGACGATCGTGACCACCGATCCCCGTGTCGAAGACCCGCCGAAGATCGCAGGCGCAACGGTCTCACCCACCTCGGCGTCTTTAGATATGACCAATCCTTCGAACGGACTGCGAATGCTGGTGTATTCGAGCTGCGCTTCGACAAGGCGAATGCGAGCTTCCGCGGAATGTACCTGTTGCGACGAGGATTCAATCTTCGCCTGAATGGCTCTTATCTGAGCCTCGGCGGATCGCACTTGTTGTTCATCGACGCGAGCTTGTGCGACGGCGTTATCGGAATCGGCGCGGGATGTGACTCCGTTCTCGACAAGTCTTGTTTGTCTGGCAAGCTCGAGCCGGCTCTTCTGCATGTTTGCCTGAGCCTGCGCGAGACTTGCGCGCGCCTGTTCAAGTTCGGCTTCGGCCTGGACGTGCGCGGACTGATAATTCGCAAGCGAGCTTTTGACGTCACTCAACTGCGCATCAAGATCGCGATGTTCAAGGCGCGCGATTATCTGCCCGGGTTTCACGCGGCTGCCGGTGTCGACTCCGAGAAATTCAAGGCGGCCGGAAATTTTCGGGCTTACCGCGGCCTTGCGATCGGCGACGATGTAGCCGGTTGCTGTGAGTATCTCGAGCCCCGCGCTTCCGGATTCAACAGTCGCGCGGGCGACTTCGACTTCGGGCATCGTCGCGGCGCCATACATCCGGTACCCAACCAGCAGCGCCGCGGCGATCAGGATCAACACCGTTCCCAGAAGCACGACTCGCAAGCCGCGCCGCGAGCTTGATGCGTCGTCGTCATCGCGATGAATTCTGAGGGCCGACAGGTCCGGCTTGATCTTTTCTTTCGCTTCCATCAAAACGTCCCGCGGATTCTTACAACCGCATCCGACTATAAGTCAGCGCGAATCAAACAGGCAACACTCGGGACGTAGATGATTGACCGATGACCGCGGACGGGGGACCGAGGAACGTGGACGGGAGACCCAGGACCGTGGACGGTAGACCGACATCGGTCATCGGTCCTCCGTCATCGGTCCTCCGTCTGCGGTCGAAACTCAAACATCGCGGAGTCGTCTCATTAATCCAATCGGTACTCGCAATGAACCACCTGTCGTGTGATATATTCTCTCGCGAACCCCCACCCCAATATCATTCGAGGTATCGGATGGACGCATTCGCTTTGACGCCTTGCCTGGCAGAGTTGCGCCGCGGGCTTGAAGAAATTCTCGCGCTGGTCACCCGCGATGCGCGAGTGGAGATCGGCGTTCACAAGTCATTGCCTGATCCAGAATCGATCGAGTCTGCTTCTCTCGATCCAGGTGAGCGCGACAAATTATTCGATGATGCGCTGGGGGTTGTAACTGAATTCGGTAAGGCGACGCCGGCACTCCTTCAGATGTGGTTGTCGATTGACTACTGTCGGGCAACGCGAATACTCAGCGACTTCGAAGCTCGGGGTTTGGTGTCTTCAAAGGGACGAGTGCGTCACATCGCTTTCGAACTGCGCCGCGCGAGGGGCCTCGAATCCGGGCGTTAAGAGTTCAGGCTTTAGCCTGGTAGTTTCCGGCTTTGATGCTCTTGATAGTATCGGCAACTGCTCTTCACCGGACATTGCGGGCACAATGGCGTCGCTGTCTTGCAAAGCTCCTGCCCATGGCGTCGCAACAACTGATGAGCCGCAATCAACCAGTCATTGTCTTTCTTCAACTCTCCTTCGACCGCTTCCTGAGCCGAGCGATACGTCGAAGAATAACTCTTTCGTTCCTCGCCGTACCCGAGCCGCAACAGCACGCGTAATCCATTCGAATCGAGCGCGAGGATCGGGTGAGTCTTCGAGAAGAGCATAATCTTCTCGGCGCCCGGATCACCAATTCCCGGAAATCTCTTCAACGATTTTTTCGCTTTGGCGAGCGGCTGCTTGAGCACACGGTCGAGATCGCCATCGAACTCCTGCAACGCGATCTGCGCGATGCGGCGAAGCTTGTCCACTCGCGCGGCCGGACGCATTCCGCCAAGCCGGGCGACTTCGAGCAAAGTCTCGTCGTGAGCCATCAGAATTTCGGGCGGCGTCAGACCGGCTCGTTCTCGAAGCGCATCAAAGGCTTGCTCCCGGCGTTCGTCACTCACCAGGTAAGCGACGTTTTCGAGGAGAATCATGCCTAACGGATCCGTGATTCCGGGAGGCTCGGGCGTGCCATAGAAATTCAGCAACTCGTCAACGATATGTCGAAACGAGGATCCAGTGTTTTTCTTGTCCCGCATCGCGACACGATTATCACGACAGATAAGTAGATCGATCAAGCCACCACGGCTGAAAGCAAAGACGATTTGGACCTTCTTGGTGATTTTGAAATATTTTCGTATATCTTCGATTAATTTTCGGATATAATAAGGCGGCTCGGAGCGGGATCGATCATGTTCGCGTGTGTTTATAGCCCCAATCTTGAGAGTGCTCGGTCGCTGGTGGATTGCGCCTACGCATTCTCGTCGCTGGTGGATTGCGCCTACGCATTCTCGCCGCTGGTGGAAGAGACCGCCGAAAACACGGTTGTCCTCGACATTGAAGGCTGCGAGTTGTTGTTTGGCTCGCCTCGCGATGTCGCAAAAGAGATCGCGCGTCACGCTGCGAAGCTCGGTATTAAAGCCAACGTCGCGGTGGCTCGCAATCCCGATGCGGCCATTCACGCGGCAAGATGCTTCGCCGGCGTCACGGTCATCGCCCCCGGCGAAGAATCCAAACATCTTGGTGATTTGCCGCTCGCGGCGCTGGACGGGACTCTGGCTCGCGTCGAATCCGATCGCGCGGAGAAGATTCTGGAGACGCTCGAGCTTTGGGGCATTCGATGCTTTCGCGAGCTGGCGTCATTGCCCGAGGCGGGAGTCTCAGAGCGGCTTGGGCCCGAAGGCGTACGGCTTCAGAAACTCGCGCGCGGCGAAAACGATCGTCCGTTGTTGCTCACAAAGCCCGCGCCCGCGTTCGGGAAGTCCATCGAGCTTGATGATCCCATCGAGTTGCTCGAACCGCTTTCATTCATCCTGGCGCGGCTGTTGAATCAGCTCTGCGCGAACCTTCAGGCGCACGGGCTGGCGGTGGACAGCTTCCGGCTTCGATTGAAATTGGAAGATAAAACCGAACACGAGCGTGCGATTCGGCTGCCGTTTCCGATGCGCGACAGCAGAATTTTTTTGAAGCTGTTGTTGCTCGACATCGAATCACATCCGCCGAGGGTTGCGATCGTCGCCGTTTCGATCACCTGTGAACCGGCGAAGCCTCGCTCGATACAGAACGGATTGTTTCAACCGCTTGCGCCTGAGCCGGAAAAGCTGGAGCTGACCCTGGCGCGGCTCACGAGGCTGGTTGGCGAAAGCAACGTCGGCTCGCCGGAATTGGTTGACACTCATCGACCGGGAGCTTTTCGCATCAAGCGCTTCATCGTGAAGAGAGGAATAAACCGCAGAGGACGCCGAGGACGCGGAGCGGGAGAAAAGGCGAGGGGGCGTGGAGGAGAGTGGCAGAGGAGCAGAGGGGAAGAGGGGAAGAGGAGAGGGGGAGAAGGGGCGAGGGGGCGAGGGGGCGAGGGCTCCTCTTCTCCTCTTCCCCTCTGCCCCTCTGCCTCTCGCCCTCTCTCCCCGTCGCCCCCTCTCCCCGTCTCCCCTTCCCTTCTCGGCTTCAGAGTGTTCCGGCCACCGTTGCCGGCAAAAGTGGAAACCCCAGACGGCTGGCCAACTCGAATCAAAGCGCAAGCAGGCGCGGGTCGAAGCATACGCGGAAAAGTTTTGCGGCTGGCGGGACCGTGGCGAACTTCAGGCGACTGGTGGGCTGAGGATGGTTGGGCTCGCGATGAGTGGGATGTGACGGTTGCGAGTTCTGAAGCTTCGCATGAACAGCAAACGGTATATCGAATCTTTCGCGACCTGCGAAGCGATGGATGGTTTGTCGAGGGGATCTATGACTGACTACTCAAAAGACATAATCAAGTTTCCCGAATCCCACCCACGGCAGTGGGTGGATCGTTCAAGTCCAGCCTACAAAGCAGGACTTGCTGTGCCCATTCACTCAACGTATCCTCGGCCAATGCATGTGGAGCCACTAGCTGATCTAAGCTGGGCATATCAGCTTCACTATTACTTATGCTTCCGCACTCATCGTCGAAAGAAACTGTTTCCACCCGGCGATCGAATTGACGCACTCTCTCAAGATCTGAGCGAAATATGCGAACGCCACAATTATCATTTGTTAAAAGCGAAAGCTTACCCTGACCACCTGCGTTGTCTTTTGAGCCTGCGCCCGTCGGATTCGATCTCGAAGACTTTACAAAGGGTGAAAACAAATCTCTCACGCGAGTTAGGATCGCGCTTTGATCTAAAGGCTCCCGTGTGGGCGGACGGATTCCTGGCGCGAAGTTCCGGCCGAGTGCGAATAGAAGCAGTGAAGCACTATCTTGATTCGCAATCCGAACATCATGGATATGCCGAGCGGACCCATACTCCAGTCTTCCGCTTCGTCGCTAAAACTCCAATAGCACTAACTGCAGCCCATTCAGTTTTCGATTTGAATCACCACGTTGTTCTGGCTACGGGATATCGCCGCGCAATCTTTGGGTCGGGGATCGGAAACGCGTTGCTTGAATACTGGGAACGCGTCGCCACAAAGAAGGGTTTCGCGATTGATCGCGCGACCGTGTTGCCGGATCACATCCACTTGCTGATGCGAATTGTGCCGAAGCTCAGTATTGAGGATTGCGTGCTGGCATTGATGAATAATGGGCAGCATTGGTTCGGCAAGCATTATCCTCAGTTATTGGTGAAGGCGGGGTTGAATCAACTTTGGCAACCGTCGGCCTACGTTGGGACTAGCGGGAAGGTGACAACAGCGCTGGTGAAGTCGTTTCTGAGCCGTGAGCTGTAGGCTGGACTTGAACGATCCACCCACTGCCGTGGGTGGGATTTGGAAGGGACTCGGGGCTTGCTTTGTAGGCTGGACTTGAACGATCCACCCACTGCCGTGGGTGGGATTTGGAAGGGACTCGGGGCTTGCTTTGTAGGCTGGACTTGAACAATCCACCCACTGCCGTGGGTGGGATTTGGAAGGGACTCGGGGGCTTGCTTTGTAGGCTGGACTTGAACGATCCACCCACTGCCGTGGGTGGGATTTGGAAGGGACTCGGGGACTTGCTTTGTAGGCTGGACTTGAACGATCCACCCACTGCCGTGGGTGGGATTTCTCTAACTAAAGCCGGTTTAGAGCGCTGCTGTATGACCAAAGACTACGTTGAACTCCACGCGCGCTCGGCTTTCAGCTTTCTGGAAGGCGCGTCGCTTCCTGAAGAACTGATATCCGTGTGCGCCCAGCTTGGAGGCTCGGCCATGGCGCTGCTCGACCGCGACGGTGTCTACGGCTCGCCACGGTTTCACATGGCTGCGACAAAGACCGGCATCAAAGCTCACATCGGCGCTGAAATCACTCTCAGCACTCAGCACTCAGCTCTCAGCACTCAGCACTCAGCTCTCAGCACTCAGCACTCAGCTCTCAGCACTCAGCACCCGGCTCTCAGCACTCAGCACTCAGCTCTCAGCACTATTCCATTACTAGTCGAGACCCGAATTGGCTATCAGAACCTCTGCCGCTTGATCACTCTTATGAAGCTGCGCGCGCCCAAGCACGCAAAACCCGGCGAAGTCTCTGCAACCCTCGACGAATTGGCCGCGCACGCCGAGGGATTGTTTTGTTTGACCGGCGGAGACGATGGCCCGCTCGCGTACGCGCTTCGAAGCGGGGGACTCGATCAAGCAATCGCGACTGCCGAAAAGCTTGTGAGCGTCTTCGGCCGCGGCCACGTCTACGCCGAGCTTCAGCGGCACTTCAATCGCGAAGAAGAATCGCGCAACAAAGCGGTGGTCGAAATAGCGCGCCGGCTGAAGCTACCGTTGCTTGCCACCAACGGTGTTTGTTTTGCCGGCGCCCCGCGACGCCAACTCGCGGATGTGCTCACTTGCATTCGCAATCACGTGAGGCTTGATACGGCCGGCCGCCTGCTCGCTCGAAACTCCGAGCGATATTTGAAATCGGCTTCAACGATGTCAAAGCTGTTCGCCGATTTGCCCGAAGCGATCGCGCACACTCGCGAGCTTTCATCGAGGCTTGATTTCACGCTCAAGGATCTCGGCTATGAATTCCCTAAGTACCCGGTCCCCGACGGCGAAACGATGGACTCGTTCCTTCGCAAGCGCACCTATGAGGGCGCGCGATGGCGTTACAACGGCGCTCACGGAATGCCTCCTTACGAGCGCGCGATCAAGCAGATCGACCGCGAGTTGGCGTTGATCGAAAAGCTCCACCTCGCCGGTTATTTTCTGATCGTCTGGGACATCATCAACTTTTGCCGAGACGGGAACATTCTCGTGCAAGGGCGCGGCTCGGCGGCCAATAGCGCCGTTTGTTATTCGCTTGGAATAACCGCCGTCGATCCGGTCGGCATGGAATTATTGTTCGAGCGTTTTCTATCAGAAGAGCGCGGCGAGTGGCCGGACATCGATTTAGACTTGCCGAGCGGTGATCAACGCGAACGTGTGATTCAATACGTCTACGGGCGTTACGGAAAGCTGGGCGCGGCGATGACCGCAAACGTCATCACCTATCGCGGGCGTTCGGCGGCGCGCGAAGTCGGCAAGGTGATGGGCTTTGATGAAGAGACGATCACCCGGCTTTCAAGCTTGGTGCGCGCTTTCGAATGGCAGGATCCGAATGACACGCCCGAACGCCAGTTCCGAGATGCCGGACTCGACTTGTATGACTTGCACATAAAAAAATTCTGCGAGCTGTACGTAGCCGTTCAAGATCTGCCGCGCCATCTGGGCCAGCACTCGGGTGGTATGGTGATTTGCCAGGGTCAGCTCGATTCGGTTGTTCCGCTCGAGCCCGCGGCGATGCCCGGCCGCGTAGTCGTTCAGTGGGACAAGGAAGACTGCGCCGATCTGGGAATCATCAAAGTCGATTTGCTTGGACTCGGCATGCTGGCCGCGATCGAAGAATGCCTGCCGTTAATTCGCGATCATTATCACGAAGAAGTCGATCTTGCTCATCTCCCTCAGGATGATCCGGCGGTGTATGCCGCGCTCGCGAAAGCCGACACGATCGGGTTGTTTCAGGTCGAGAGCCGCGCGCAGATGTCGTGTCTTCCGCGGCTGCGGCCTCAAAAGTTCTACGACATCGTCGTGCAAGTGGCGATCATCCGGCCCGGCCCCATCGTAGGCAACATGGTTCATCCTTATTTGAATCGGCGCCTCGGCCGCGAAGAAGCGACGTGTTTGCATCCATCGCTTGAACCGGTATTGAAACGCACACTCGGGGTGCCGCTGTTCCAGGAACAGTTGCTGCGAATCGCGATGATCTGCGCGAACTTTACCGGAGGCGAAGCCGAAGAACTGCGCCGCGCGATGGGGTTCAAGCGCTCGGAAGCTCGCATGCGCGAGATCGAAATCAAACTTCGCCGCGGTATGGAACAAAACGGAATCAACGGCGAGACTCAGGACAAAATCGTTCAGGCGATCACTTCATTCGCGCTGTATGGCTTCCCCGAGTCTCACGCCGCGAGCTTCGCGCTGATCGCTTACGCAAGCGCTTATTTGAAATGTCATTACCTGGCGGCATTCACAGCGGCGATTCTCAACAATCAGCCGATGGGTTTTTATCAACCGGCTACGGTAATCAAAGACGCCCAGCGGCATGGATTGAAGGTCGAGCCCATTGACATCACTCGTTCGGATTGGGGTTGCACGATAGAGGAAGGTGACAGGGGACAGGGAATAGGTGACGGGGGACAGGGGACAGGTGACAGGGAACAGGTGACAGGTGACAGGGGACAGGTGACTGGGAACAGAGATGAGTCGAGTTCAAGCGAAGTTTCAGCTCATGAAGCTTGGAATAACTATTCCAACACTCCGTCCTGCGGCACCCGCCCCCTGTCACCTGTCACCTGTCACCTGTCACCTTCCATGAGGCTTGGCTTGTGTTATGTGAAGGGCCTCCACGAAGAAGCGGCACGCGCGATCGTTCGTGAACGCATGAATCGGCCTTTTGCGGACATCGACGATCTGCACAATCGCGTACCCGAGCTTCGCAAAGATGAGTTGAGAAAGCTCGCGGCGGTCGGCGCGCTGAATTTCATCAAGAGTCACCCTCTGCGTTCCTCAGCGTCCTCCGCGGTTAAAGTTTTCACCGCAGAGGGCGCAGAGAAACGCAGAGAAGAATCGCAACAGTCAGAAGTCCGCAATCGGCAATCCCTTCACCGCCGCGGCGCGCTCTGGCAAGTCGAACGCGCGGCTAGGCCCGTAGGACCTTTGCTGAAAGAACAGAAGGATCAGAATTCCGATTCGCCGCTTCCGGCGATGACAATAGACGAGCGGGTGAACGCGGACTTTCGAGGGACAGGCATGACGATCGGGAAGCATCCGCTTGCTTATCGCCGTGAAGAGTTGAACAAGCTCGGAGTAAAACGCGCGATCGATCTGCATCAGATGCGCAACGGCTTTTGGGTGAGAGTCGCCGGGTGGGTCATCGTTCGCCAGCGGCCGGGAACCGCAAAAGGATTCATGTTCTTAAGCATGGAAGACGAGACCGGCATCGCCAACATTATCGTCACGCCGGACATCTTCGACCGCAATCGAGCAGTGCTCGTGAACCAGCCGCTGCTTCTGATCGAAGGTCCATTGCAAAACCAGGACAACGTGATTCACGTCCGGGCGCGCCGCATCGAGTCGTTGTCGTATGCGATCGCGGCCGCGGCTTCGCACGATTTTCATTAGCACGTTCCGATCGAGTTTGTTTTCAGAAAACCTGTATCCTACAATAATGACACTTCGGTAATACGAAAAGGTTCAACGATGAACACCATATCGCTAAAGCTCCCGAAAGCACTTAATGCAAAGCTCGCCGTCACCGCAAAACGCCGCGGGGAGAGCAAGTCAGCGATCGTCCGCGAAGCAATAGAAGATTACTTCGCGCGAAATGGAACCGCGCCTTCATTGTCGGTCGCCGACCTTGCCAGGGAGTTAATAGGCTGCGTAGATGGCGGGCCATCCGACATTTCTCACAACAAGAAACACATGAAGGGATTCGGTAAGTGAAACGCGTCGTTTTGTTGGACACGGTCCGCTCGTCGCTTTCCTTCATCGGCGAGATCACTATCACCAATGGGCTGTCGAACAGTTCAGTCGAATAGTTCCGCCAATGTACACGTGCGAGCCCGTGCTCACTGAATAGAAACGTTCCTATGTCGCTCGCTGACGCCTGTCTGGTGAGAATGAGCGAACTGAACGCCACCGCCGTCGTATTATCGCTCGACTCAGACTTTATGATCTATAGAAAACACGGCCGCAACGTAGTTCCTCTGATAACACCCAAGAAATCCGCGTCACGGTGAATACATGGCAACTCAAATCGATATCGACCGCGTAGCCGCCCGCATCGCTGAGCTGCGGCAAAAACTCGAATACCACAACTACCTCTACTACGTTAAAGACGACCCGGAGATTTCGGACGCCGAATACGATCGCATGTTTCGCGAGTTGCTCGAACTCGAAACTGCGCATCCCGAACTCGCGTCTCCCGATTCTCCAACTCAACGCGTCGGTGGCGAGCCGCTCGAACGATTCACGAAAGTCCAACACCACGCGCCAATGCTCTCGCTGGCAAACGCCTTCAGCGAAGACGAGCTTCGCGCGTTTAATCGCCGCGTTAGCGGCTTGCTCGAACGCGAAGACGTCGCATACGTCACTGAGCTGAAGATCGACGGCGTCGCGATGGCCCTGACTTATCAAAACGGCCGATTCGTTCGCGGCGCGACTCGAGGAAACGGCGTCGTCGGCGAAGACGTGACCGCAAACCTGAAAACGGTGAAGCAAATCCCGCTGCGATTGAAAGCCGGCGGCGAGCGGATCGCGGAACTTGAAGTGCGCGGAGAAGTCTACTTTCCGCTATCGGCTTTCAACGCGCTCAACGAAGAACGCGCCGACCAGGGGCTATCGCAATTCGCAAACCCCCGCAACGCAGCCGCGGGCGGCATTCGCCAACTGGATCCAAAGGCCTCGAGATCTCGCGCGCTTTCATTTTTCGGATACGCGATCGGCTACATCGAGGGCTTCGAACTGAAGACTCAGAAGGAAACTCTTGAGACGCTTCAGGAATGGGGCTTCCCCGTAAACACGAACTACCGCTGGCACGACTCGATCGAAGCCGTCCTCAAGTTTTGCGAAGGTTGGGCGCCGAAGCGTGAATCGCTCGATTACGAAATCGACGGAGTGGTGGTAAAGGTTGACGATCTCGAAGATCAACGAGTGCTCGGCACCGTGAGCCGAGATCCGCGTTGGGCGATAGCTTACAAATTCCCCGGCCAGGTCGCGACCACGCGGTTGAAAGACATCGGCGTCAACGTCGGCCGCACCGGATCGATGAACCCGTACGCGATTCTCGAACCGGTGAAGCTTGGCGGAGTGACGATCAAGCTTGCGACTCTGCACAACGAAGACGACATACGCCGCAAAGACATTCGCATCGGCGATATGGTTGTAGTCAAACGCGCGGGCGACGTGATCCCTCAAGTTGTGGGCCCGGTGCTCGAACAACGCACAGGCAAAGAAAAGGTCTTTCGTTATCCAACCAAATGTCCGTCGTGCGGAAAGCCTGTAGTTCACGAAGAAGGCGAAGCGATGGCCTATTGCGTCAATCGCGAATGCCCCGCCCAGATATTCGAATCGCTGAATCACTTCGTGAGCCGGGGTGCGATGGACATCCGAGGTCTCGGCCCATCGACGATCGCGAAACTGCTCGAGCTTGGATACATCAAAAATGCCGCCGACCTGTATTCGCTGACCGACAAACAACTCGCCGAGCTTCCGGGATTCAAGGACAAATCGATTCGCAATCTCAGGTCCGCGATTGAAGAAAGCAAGACGCGTCCATTCGAAAATGTCTTGTTCGCGTTGGGTATTCGCCACATCGGCGAGGGCGTGGCCGCGCTCCTGACCGAGAACCTTCACGACATAGACGGCCTGATGAACGCGACTGAAGAAGACATTTCGGCGGTAATGGGAATCGGTCCTCGCATAGCAACGAGCGTCTATGACTACTTCAAAGACGCGAAGAATCGGAAACTAGTTGAGCGGCTGCGCGCGGCAGGGCTGAAGATGGAACGCGAGCAACGCGCCGTAAAGAGCGGGCCGCTTCTGGGCAAGAGCTTCATCATCACCGGCAAGCTCGAAACGATGCCTCGCAGCGCGGCGGAGAAATGGATCGAAGAGCGCGGCGGCTCGGTGCTGGCTTCCGTTTCCAAGAAGCTGGACTACCTGGTCGTGGGCGAAGACCCCGGTTCGAAGCTGGCCAAGGCTCGCAAACTCGGCGTTACTGAAATCACAGAGAAGAAATTGTTCGAGATGGGAAGCGAATAAGGGAGTGGTTATTTTCGGTGTGCCGAACCCTGGACGTATTTCGAAAAGGCGTCGGGCTTTCCTGGCGGCGCTATTTCAAACTCGAAGGTCAGCCGTCCGTCAGTGGGCTTGTAGTAAGTGAAACGAAATCGAGGCGCTGACGCGGAGGGCTCGCTGGTAAACACAAGCCTGGTATTCTCGTTTGAAAATGCGACCGCGTAGTTGATGATGTGGCCCTCATTGTCAAAGTAAATCGCGCGCGTGACGTTGCCAGCGGTCTCCTGATAGATGATCATCAAATCGGTGTGCGAATAAGCGGGTTTGTCCCTGGTCGCGGGATAATTGGCGTAATTCTTCCGGACAAGAATCTTTTTCTCGAGATCAAAGTTAAAGGAAAACCCTCCGGTTGCTTCGCCGGGTTTGCCCGAGCCTTCGCCGATCCACTCACCCAATAAGAATCGAAACGGCTCCCAATTCAATTCATTCGATTGCTGAGCACGAGCAGGCACTATCAGGAGAAAGATGCACGCAAGGAGAAGCACAGTTTTGATCATGCGAAAAACGTGATGAGCTACTCAGGACAGGGTTGTGGCCTGAAAGCGAGCTTCTCTTTCATCCAACGACACGGGCTTGCGACGCTCGACGCGAACTCGAATGCCGTCCAACAAATTCGCGCACGTTGGAATCGACAGTGCATCCGAGCGTGACCATTCCTCGCTCTGTTTGCCGAGCTCCAACACAAGCGACGCCGAGGACCGCGCATTCGGATCTCTGCTGATCACAAGCAAAGCGGTCGGTGTGTTCTCAATCGCCCGGCGAAATCGAAACCACCAACTCAGTTGAATGCGGCGAGACCGCCGGGGATCAACATCGCCCAGATCCAGCGCCACCAGACCGAATCCGCCGCTCTGCAATAAGAGATCGGCAGCTTTGATCGCGTGATCGACATTCGACGCGCAGCGAATCCAGAGCAACTGATCGAAGTCCACGCCGGCCGCGGCAGCCGAAGTCGCGTCAAAAGAGTCGCTCGCATCGACAAGAGCACAGACTTCGCTATTAGTTGTCGACGCGGCCAGCACTGAATGAAGTAGCGTCGTCCGGCCCGATGATGCGGGCCCCAGGATTTCAGTGATCGCGCCTCGCGGCAGTCCCCAGGCAATGCGATCAACTTCGGCGATGCCTGTGGACATCAGCTCGGCCGTTTGCTTTTCCCGAAGCTTGAACGCCGAGCCGAACTGGCTAGCCAACGACACGATTTCGTCTTTTGAATACGCGATTTTCACAGTGGTTTACTTGATCATCACGCCGCAATCGGGGCTTGCATTACTACTGAACCATTCTCAATTGCATCAGAAAGGCCCGAATCGTTGAACCACTTTAGCGAAGCCCTGTCAGCCGGCGATGACTCAACGAGATCCTTCAACCACGATGCAATGACTGTCTCGAGATCATATTCACTCGCCCTATCTGAAACAAAAGACAATTGATCAAGATATGGCTTCAGCGCCTTCTCCGCTTTTATCTCGTAATCCGGGGGCGCATCGGCGCGGGATGGGTCGCTACTCTTCCAAAGATAGAAGCGGTCCGGAAGAACCGCGAGCAAAAAGTATGGGCTGGTGGGTATTCCTGAATGAGCAAGTAGATTACGGTGCACGGTCGCAGCCCATTTTTTCAGGTTGCCTCCATCTCGCGGCCTCTTCTTCACCTCAACAACCAACTGAAGCTTCTTGTCCCGAGAGTAGACTGCTACATCGGCGCGTCTTTCTATCCTTGCGCCTCGAATCTCCCATTCCCCCGAACGAACCTGCTCTTCCAAACAAGGTCGACAGACATTCACTTGCACGCGTCCCGGCATCGTCCACACAGCGGTGATCGGAGCCGCTTCTCTAGCAACACATTTTTCGGTCTGCACGCTACAAGTATCCACTAAGACTATTCCGGTAGGTTCGATTTTCATTACTTACCTCGTGGTTTCCACAAACCATTGATTCAAGCGATCTCTCGCGTCCTCAATCAAGTCTTCGCGATCCTTTGCGCCGAGTACCGGATGAAAGGATGCGTGCAAACTAGCCTCTGCCTCATCAATAAGGCCATCGGGCAAAGTGTTGATCCTCTGGAATCCTAGCTCAAACCTTTCGGCATGCGCCAACTCGTGCGCCAGACATGCTAGTACGGACATCCTGGAGTTAGCTTCTATTCCACCGCCCGGCTTAACATCTGCACCCACATACACAGAGCCGTCCAGTTCATTGAAACGAGTGCGTGAAGAATGTTTCCCAGCATCCGTAATCATCAGCGGCCGCTTCTTTTCGCCGCACAATACTTCCCATGCTTCCCTACAATGCTCGATCTCTCTCTTGGAGAGTGCAGCCTGATTTCTTCCGGCTAATATCATTCCCGGTTGACCTGAGAGTATGGTTCGGAAACAAGCTGAAGTATGGGACCAGTTCGACCGGTAGTTTAAAGAATCAGAAAGCTCAAGAACCGCGCGGCGCCCAATTTCAATCGCGCGAGGCGCGAGCGCGCGCTAGCAAACACGCTGCGCTCTTCCATTTCCGCGAAGATTGAATACGCCACCGGCGTCACAATCAACGTCAGCAGCAAACACAAGCTCTGCCCTCCGATGATCGTCACCGCAATCGCCGAGCGCTGCGCCGACCCCGCTCCGATGCCGATCGCCGTCGGAATCAAACCGCCGATGATCGAAAAGGTTGTCATCAGAATCGGTCTCAGACGAACGTGATTCGCCTGGAGTATCGCCTCGCGAATCGGGAGTCCCTGCTGGCGCAGCTTATTGGTATAGTCCACCTGGAGTATTCCGTTCTTCTTCACGATGCCCAGCAACAGCAACACGCCAAGCGCGCTCCACAAATTCAGAGTCCGGCCCGTGAGCCACAACGAAAGCAACGCGAATGGAATCGACAACGGCAGCGACAACATAATCGTGAACGGATGGAGGAAGCTCTCGAATTGCGCCGCCAGCACCATGTACATGAAGATCGACGCAAGCAAAAAAGCAATTATCAAATTCGTTGTTGTTTCTTCCAGAATCTTGACCGTTCCGAGAAATCGGAAGCTGTAATCAGGCGGCATGCCGACCTTCTTGATCTCGTCGCCCACGACACGCGCGGCCTGATCGAGCGGAAAGTCGGGCGCGTTGTTCGCATTTACCGATACCTGAAATTGCCGGTTGAATCGCTCGATTCGCGAAGGCCCAAGACCGTGCTCAATAGTGGCCAGGTTGTCGAGACGGACCTGCCCGACCTTACTCGACGGAATCATCAGGCGCGCCAGTACCTCGCGATCCCGTTGCTGTTCGGGCAACAACTGAAGAGTGACGTCGTACTGTTCGTCGCCTTCCTTGTAGGTTGAGATCTGATCTTCGCCTGAGATCATCAACCTCACCGCGCCGGCTACGTCAGCGGCTCGCACACCCAAATCGCTGGCGCGTTGGCGATCGATCCTGACTTGAAGCTCCGGACTGTTCAGGCTCACGCTCGCTTCCACGTCGAGCAGCCCGGGAACGCTGCGCATACGCGCCGCGACTTCTTTGGACAACTCCGCGGCCTTTTGAAAGTCAGGCCCGAGAATCAGCGCCCGCACCGGGAAGTAGAGTTCGCCGCCTCCGAGCGCCGATGGAATGATGACCTTGCTTCGCAGGTTCTTGTACTCGGCGGTGATCTTGCGGATTTTTGCCGCGACGTCGAGATTCGTGGCCTTGCGCTGGGACACGTCGACCAGCCGGACATAGATGTGGTTGTGACTCGAAATTCCCTCGTGAATATACGGATTGACGAAATCGACCTCCGGAATCTGTTTGATCCGCTCGGCCACTTCGAGAGCCTGCTTCGATGTTCCTTCGATCGACGTGCCCTCGGGCCAGTTCATCGAGACCTGAAACTCGCTCTGATCGTCAGGCGGAATCCAGTCGCGGCCAACCATGGCATTCAGTGGAAAGGTCAACGCGAAAGTCACCAATGCGACGCCAACGATCACCATTCGATGACTCAAGGACCAACCCAGCAGACGTCCGTAAGCGCGATCCATCCACCCGAAGAAGCGAACGTCTTTCGAGGTATGCTCCTCCTGATGAGTGAGTCGTGATGCGTGATCCGTGACCCGAGATGCGTGATCGGCGGACTCTTCCTTGCGTTTGTGCGAAGGCCGCTTGAGCATTCGCGAGCTCAGCATCGGAGTGAGAGTGAAGCTGACCAGCATCGACACCATCACCGCGAATGCCATCGTCCAGCCAAACTGGTTCACGTAGCGCCGCGCATAGCCGGTCATAAACGCGATCGGCACGAAGATGATAACCAGCGAGATGGTCGTCGCCACAACTGCAAGCGTGATTTCTTTTGTTGCTTCGATGGCCGCGCGCTTGGGTTCGTAATGTTTCTCCTCGATATAGCGCACGATGTTTTCGAGCACGACGATAGCATCGTCTATCACGATCCCAACCGCGAGCGTGAGCGCCAGCAGCGTCATATTGTTCAAGGTGAAATCCATCGCCTTGAGCAGCGTGAACGTAGCGATGATCGAGGTTGGAATCGCGACCGCTGCGATGATTACCGAGCGGAAATTGCGAATGAATAACAACACTACAAGGCTCGCCAGTAAGCTGCCGAACAGCAGATGCTCCTGAAGCGATGCAACCGAAGCGTTGATGAATACCGATTGATCGCGAATGATCCTTACAGTCACACCCGGCGGAAGCGTCTTCTTGATCTGTTCGATTTTCTTCTTGACCGCGTCGATGATCTTCACGGTATTCGTGCCGGACTGTCTCCGCACGTCGAGCGAAACCGCCTGTTTGCCGTCGATCATGTTCCACGTTCGAGGTTCGGCGAAGCTGTCTTCGACACGGCCCACGTCGCTCACACGAATGGGAGTTCCTCCAACATTTGAAACGATGATGTCGCCGAACTGGCTGATCGCATCGATTCGGCCAAGCGTTCGAATTCCAAGCTCTGAATCGCCGCGCACGATTCGACCGCCGGGAATCTCGACGTTCTCGCTCTGAATTGCATTTTGAAGCTGGCTGATTGTGATGTTGTGCGCGTTGAGTTTCTCGGCGTCGGCAAAGACTCGTATCTGGCGGTCACGTCCTCCGGTCATGCTGACTTCGCCGACGCCGTCGACCGTCTCGAGCACTCGTTTGATTTGTTTGTCGGCGATCTCGGTCGTCTCGCGAAGGCTCTTGTCACCGGCGACCACCAGCGAGATCACGGGATCGGCGTCCGGATCGGCCTTTTGAATGATGGGCGGAAGGATATTGGGCGGGAGGTTTCGCATCGCGCCCGCGACTTTTTCGCGAACGTCCTGGGCGGCGCTCTCAATGTCGCGTTCGAGCAAAAACTTGCAGGTGATTCTCGTGCTGCCTTCGGTCGACTGCGAGTTCAATTCGTCGAGACCGCTGATCGTACTGATCGCTTCTTCGAGCGGAAGAACAACCTGCGTTGTGACTTCCTCGGATGTCGCGCCGGGAAGGCGAACGTTTATGGTGACAGTCGCCGGGTCCGCTTTGGGAAAGAGATCAACACCCAGATCGCGGAACGAAAAGACGCCCAGCACGACCAGAAACGTGATAAGCATGACCGCGAATACCGGCCGCTTTACGCATAGTTCAGCAAGTGTCATCAGGAAGCTCCAACACCTGTACGGGCGGTTCCTCTGTGGCCGCCCTCTCGTGATTCCAATTTGGCGGCCACAGAGGGACCGCCCCATACAAGCGCGCTATTGGTTGGCGATCTCGACGACCGCTCCTTCTTTCAACTCCTGACCCTTCGTTGCTACCGCAATGCGGTCGCCTTGGGCGAGCCCTTCAAGGATCTCGACTTCAGTGCCGGAGCGCTCTCCGATTTTCACTTCCTTTTCCTTCACCGTGTTGCCGTCGATCACAAACACTTTGTAAACACCGTAGACATACAGTAGCGCATCTTCCGGAACGAAAAGAGAATCGACGACAAAGCTTGAAGGAATCGACGCTTTGACAAAGAAGCCAGGTTTGAGGAGAGCTTCGTGGTTAACGATCATCGCTTCGACTTCAAACGCCCGAGTCTGTTGATCAACCGAGGGATTGATGCGCGAGATCTTCCCTGTGAATGAGCGGCCCGGGTAAGCTTCGACCGTTACGGTAACTTCCTGCCCGGTCTTTACCCACGCCGCCATCTTCTCAGGGACTCGCAGCCGCACTCGCATCGGATCGACGTTGACGATCACCATCACCGGAGTTTGCACTTTCAAGTACTGTCCCTGAGTGACCGAGCGCTCCTTGATTTGCCCGGCGAACGGCGCGCGAATGATTGAGTCGGCGACCTTCTTCTGTGCGAGCGCCGCGGCCGCGCGGGATTGAGCCAGCGCGGCTCGCAAGTTTTGCACGCCCTGCACCGACAAGTCATAAGCGGCACGCGCAGCGTTGTTGCGGGAATCAGCTTCATCAAAGCTCTGCTTCGGCAACAAGCCCTGCTCGAAAAGGGTCTTTGCGCGCTCGTACTTTTGGCGGGCATCCGCAAGATCGGCCGCGGCTTTTTTGACTTCGGCGGCGTCGCGCACGTCCTTTACATCCTCGACATTCTCAGGGAGTCCGAGTCTCGCCCGTGCCTGCTGGAGCGTCGCGCGTTGTTGGTCGAGCGTCAACTGCAACTCCGTTGGAACTACCTTCACGATCGTCTGACCCGCCGTAACATGATCGCCGACATCGACGAGGACTTGTTCGACGCGGCCTTCGACTTCGGAGCTCACCGTGACTTCGTCGAGCGGAAACAGAGACCCGACCGACTCGACGTTGCGGCGAAGCTGCTTTTGCTCGACCGGTATCATCCGTACCGCGATTGGTCTTGCGGCCACATTGTCGACTTGTTTGCCGGAGGTTTTCGAGCAGGATTCCGCGACCACGATCAGGCTCAAAAGAGCAGCGCCCATTAAAGCCTTCCAAGCAGTTCTCGCCCTAAGATCGCCGTTCATTTAGTTCCTTCCTCAAATGATTGCGCTATATTCGAGTCCAAAGATAATAGCCTAAGTCGCCGTGCTTCGCGAAGCACCGTTGCGCCTATAGCTACGTTCGGATGGCTCGCGCAGTTACGCGACTCGTGTCACCACCGTAAGCCGATGGCTTGCGAGAATAGTCGGCATGAACATAAGCTTTCTCCGATATGGCTGACGTATGGTGTTCGTTTTGCGGGGCTGGGATTGCGGACTCGGCAAAGTTCTGCCGGGCCTGTGGGCGACCGTTGGACCCGTCCGAGCTAACCACTCGCAACCTCGAGGCCGATGGCCGGTTTCAACATCCTACCGCTCACGTGCAGCAAGCCATTACCACTCCGGCTTATCTTGCGCCGTCTCAAGTGCCGGCTGCTCCGTCTACCAACGACCTGGCTAAGAAGCCGCAAAGCCGCGCCCTTATCATCACCCTTGCGAGTCTGGTGGGCGTTTTGTTATTCGCGCTCGCTCTTTTGTTGTTTCTGAGATTAGACAGCGGCGCTCCAACGCCTGACATACCAGTAGTCAGCATTCCGGTTCCGACTCCGCCGCCTGGCGCGCCTCCGCCTCCGCCGCCGCCGCCAGTACCCGGTGACACTGCCATCGCGAACTCGCTTGCCTATCCGGGCGCAAAGACACTGATGAACGTAAATAGCGCAGGCGGTAAGAGTGTGCTTCATCTCCACACTACCGACTCACCGAGCAAGGTCGTCGCCTGGTACAAAGACAAGCTCAAGCCGACTCAGAATGTAGATTTGCCATTTGGAAACTCAATACTAAAGAACGGTGATACCACAGTGGTGATTACTGGGGTCGAGGACGGAACCACTATCCTCATATCAAGGGGAGAGGACTAGAGCCGGATGTTTGTAGTCCGGCCTTCAGGCGGAAGTTTGTAAGTCCAGGGCACGAAGGTTGATCTCGGCTACTATCTCGCGATCAAACACTTCCCCAAAATGCCGAGCCGCTATCACGGCAACTTCGCTGAGATCAACGTCGTGTCCGAGCAATCTCGAAATTGAAGTCACTCCTTTATCGGTTATCCCGCACGGGACAATCATCTGAAAGAATTTCAAATCGGTGTTCACATTGAGCGCGAACCCGTGACTGGTTATCCATCGGGCAATTCGGACTCCAATCGCTGCGATTTTTTCATTCCCTACCCAGACGCCGGTAAGCCCCTCGATGCGCCCGCCCTCAATTCCGTAATCCGCGATCGTGCGAATCAATACTTCTTCGAGGTCGCGCACGTAGCGATGAACGTCGCACCGATCCGGTTTGAGATTGATGATTGGATAACCGACGAGTTGACCCGGACCGTGGTAGGTGACATCGCCGCCGCGCCCGGTTTCGTGGACTTCGACTGAATTAGATTGAAGTTGATCCTGGTCCGCGAGAATGTTACTGGCATCCGCTCCGCGCCCGAGAGTGAAAACGTGAGGATGCTCGAGTAGAAGCAACTGTTCGGCGCCTTCACCTGAGCGAAGGCGCTCTACGGCGAGTTCTTGAGTTTTGAGGCCGTCGTCGTACGGGACAACGCCCAGCCAATGGGCTTCGCAGCGGCGCAGGTTGCTAACCGCTGTTGGTGTGCTATCCATTCTCGTGCGCGAGCGTCGTCTCTCGCTCGCTCCACAGTATCTCCATCGAGGAAACGTTCTGTTACTTCATCGGAGCTCTATCAAACGTACGCACTAGCTCGTATACTCCGCGGCTTCGATAACGTCGCGAACAGTCGCAAGAAACTGATCGGCAACGGCTCCATCGATCACTCGATGATCGAAGCTCAGCCCAAACACGCCGATCTGCCGTATCGCAATCGCATCGTCAATCACAACGGGTCGCTTCTTGATCACACCTACGCCGAGGATCGCAACCTGAGGTTGATTGATTATCGGAGTCCCCGCCCAGCCACCGAACGATCCCGGATTGGTGATTGTAAAAGTCCCGCCCTGCACCTCATCCGGCTTGAGTTGTTTTGTTCGGGCGCGCTCGCCAAGATCATTCACTGCTCGCGCAAGACCAAGCAGTGATTTCTCATCCGCACCGCGAATCACCGGGACGATAAGGCCCCAGTCCAGCGCGACTGCGACGCCGACGTTGACGTCTTGCTTGTAGACGATTTGATCGCCCCACAGCGACGAATTCACGATCGGCCATTTCTTTATGCCTTCGATCACAGCCTTGATGATGAACGGCATGAAAGTCAGCTTCACGCCGTCGCGCTCCAGGAAGTCACCCTTCATTTGATCGCGAAGCCTGGCCGTCTTTGTGAAGTCCACTTCCATAAACGAAGTGACGTGCGCGGATATATGGCGGCTTTCGACCATTCGCTCGGCAATGCGTCGGCGCATGACGGACATCGGCTCGATTTGAACGCGATCGCCTTCGGTGTAAGGCGCGGGGCCAACTTCGGCATCCATGGCGGCTGGCGTTCGCAAAGCTTGCGGGGCGCGAGAAGGCGCAGCGGCCGCGGTCGAAACTGCAGCAGTCGCGGGAGCGGCGGCCTTCTCGGGTCCTTTATTCTCGATGAAGCTTAAGATGTCTTGTTTGGTCACACGGCCGCTGATGCCGGTTCCATCGATTCTCGATACATCGATGCCGTGTTCCTCGGCGATTTTGCGAACGAGCGGAGATGAGCGCGTGCGGCGCAGGTCTTCCTTCGATGCGGCGGCGCTCTCTGAAACGTCAGATTGCGGAGTCGGCGGAGCGGGCTTGGCTGTTGGCGGTGGCGCGCCAGTCGGAGCGGCCTCGGGCGGTCTCGGCGCTGCGGCCGGTTTTGCTTCTGCGGGTTTTGCTTCTGCCGGTTTGGCTTCTTCCTTTGGTGGAGCCGCCGCCGGCCTGGCCTCGCCGCCGTTTATCACAGCGACGACCGTGTTGACGGCAACGGTCTGGCCTTCCGCGACTTTTATCTCAGAGAGCACTCCAGAGGACGGCGCGGGAATCTCGGCGTCCACCTTATCGGTTGAAATCTCAAACAACGGTTCGTCACGCTTCACCGAATCGCCAACCTGCTTTAGCCATTTGACGATCGTTCCTTCGGCGATGGATTCGCCCATCTGCGGCATCTTCACTTCTTCACTCATAGTTCTCCAATCTGATTCGTGATGCGTGAAACGTGATGCGTGAACAGAAGCAGTTCCTTTCACGCACCACGTTTAACGGATCACTCTAGTACGCTATCAGCGTCCTCGCTGCTTTCAAAACATCATCCACTTGCGGCATGAAAAACTCTTCAAGCGGCGGCGCATATGGCACCGGCGTGTCGATCGAAGTCACGCGCATCACCGGCCCGTCCAAATACTCGAACGCCTCTTCGTTTATTACCGCGGTCAATTCCCCGGCCATCCCGCCGGTGCGCGTGGCTTCGTGAAGGATGATGACCTTGCTTGTTTTCTTGACTGATTCGATTATGGCTTCGCGGTCAAACGGCAGAAGCGTTCGCAGGTCGATGACTTCGGCATCGACGCCCTCTTCCTTCAACTTCTCCGCCGCGTCGAGCGCAGTGTAAACCATCGCGCCATAAGTGACGATTGAAAGATCGCGCCCTTCGCGGCGAATCGCGGCTTTGCCGATCGGCACGATGTAGTCGTCGTCCGGCACCTCCTGCTTGATCTTCGGATTGCGATACAGAAACTTGTGTTCGAAGAACAGCACCGGATCTTCGTCGCGAATCGCGGCTTTGATCAAGCCCTTTGCGTCGTATGGCGTCGAAGGCTCGACCATCTTCAATCCGGGGGTGTTCAGGAAAAACGATTCGACGTTTTGCGAATGAAACGGCCCGCCGTGAACGCCTCCGCCGCTTGGGCCGCGAACCACCATCGGAATGCCAATTCCCTGGCGATAGCGGCTTGTTGCCGCGTAGTTCCTGAGCATATCGAAGCAGCACGATATGAAATCGATGAACTGCATCTCGGCCACCGGGCGCATTCCCATCATCGCCGCGCCGCAAGCGGCTCCGATTATCGCGGATTCCGAGATAGGCGTATCGATGACGCGCCCGTCGCCGAAGCGATCGAGAAAGCCTTCGGTGACTTTGAACGCGCCCCCGTAGACGCCGATGTCTTCGCCGAGGAGAAAGACGCGCTCGTCGCGCTCCATCTCTTCCCAGATTCCCTGCCGTATCGCTTCAAGTAGTGTTATGGATGGCATATGAGTCCGTGATTCGTGAAACGTGATGCGTGACCGCGCGGATCCCGAATCGGTTCTTTTGTCATTCCTCGCTCCCAACTGCGAGCGACTTATTTTTGACGTCGCCGGCATAAACCCCGCCGAGTGCGTCCTCGGGTGAAGGCGACGGCTGGCTCTCCGCCCACTGCAGATCTTCGTCCAACACCGCTTCAACGCGCTTTACTACATCATCAATCTCTGCCCCGCCGGCGACTTTGTTTTCCTTCAACTGCTTTTCGAATTGCGCTATCGGATCTCGCTTGCGCCACTGCTCCAGAACTTCCTTCGCCACGTAAGACTGATTGTCGTGAGCCGCGTGGCCGCGCATGCGAAATGTCTTCGCTTCGATAAAAGTAGGGCCTCCACCTTCGCGAGCTCGATCAACCGCGCGCTCGGCCGAGCGATATACCGCGACAACGTCGTTGCCATCGACGATCTCGCTTGGCATCCCGTAAGCCTTCGCGCGATCCGCCAAATTCAGAATCCTCATCTGCTTCGTAGTCGGCGTGGTGTACGCGTAAGAGTTATTCTCGCCCACAATCACCAGCGGCAGGTTCTGCACCGCCGCGAAGTTTGCGGCTTCGTGAAACGCTCCGGTGCTGGTTCCGCCGTCCCCGATGTAAACCATGCCAACGGATTTCTTCTTCTGCATTCGAAGGGCCAGCACTACGCCGTTCATAACCGACACAAGAGAACCAAGCGGGCTAATCGTCCCGAGAAATCCTCGATTGAGATCGGTGATGTGGAGGTTTTGATCCCGGCCACGCGAAAGCGAAGTGGCCCGCCACAAATAATTCGCGAACACTTCCCGCGGCAACGCTCCAATCACGAGCAACGCTCCAAGATCGCGCGTCAGCGGCGACAGAATATCGCCTTGTGTTCTATCGAGCGCGTAAGCGGAACCGACGGCCGTGCCTTCCTGACCGAGGCTGCGAAAGAGTCCGCCGACGATCTTCCCCTGCTTGAATAGATTGTCCAGCCTGTCCTCGAGCGACCGAGTCAGGTGCATGAAGTAGAGCAAATCGAGTTGTTGGGTTTTGTCTAGTTCCATAAAAGCGGTCAGGGTTCCGGGTTCAGGGTTCCGGGTTCAGGGTTTCGGGTTCCGGGTTTCCAAACGCGGAACCCGGAACTCTGAACCCTGAACCGCTTTAGATGTGAATCACCATTCCGTGCGCGTCTTCAAACGCTTCGTGCATGCTTTCTGACACTGTCGGGTGCGCGTGCATGGTGTTGATTAACTCTTCGACCGTGGATTCCATCTGCAGGGCGACGCACGCTTCGGCGATCAACTCGGTTGCGTGCGGACCGATCAAGTGCACCCCCAGCAGTTCGTCGTAGCGAGCGTCGCACACAACCTTCACCATGCCTTCCGCTGCTCCGAGAATCTGAGACTTCGCGATCACTGGAATCGGAAAGTGACCGACCTTGACATCGTAGCCGCGCTCGCGCGCTTTCGCTTCGGTGAGGCCGACGCTTGCAACCTCGGGCTGGCAATACGTGCAGCCCGGCACGCGGTCGTAGTTGATCGGGTGCGGATTCTTGCCGGCGATTGTTTCGACGGCGAGAATCCCTTCGGCTGAGGCCACGTGCGCGAGCCACGGCGTCGGGATCACGTCCCCGATCGCATAGACGTTCGGCTCAGCGGTGCGCATGTGATCATCGATCTTGATGTAGCCCTTCTCCAATTCAACGCGAGTGTTTTCAAGCCCGAGCCCGTCGGTGAAAGCGCGCCGTCCAACGGCAACCAGGAACCTTTCCGCGGTGAACTCACGGTCTTCGTCGCCGATGCGGGCTATAACTTTGACCATCCCGTTGTCTACGACGGCCGATTGAAAGTTCGCACTCGTGAATGCCTTGATTCCCTGCTTCTTGAATGATTTTGCCAGCTCGGCGCTTATCTCTTCGTCCTCAATCGGAAGCAGCCTCGGCAGCAATTCGAGGATGGTCACATCCGTTCCAAAGCGGGCGAACATCGAAGCGAACTCGACGCCGACCGCTCCCGCGCCAAGCACCACAAGCGATTTGGGAATTTCTTTCAGCTCCAGTATCTCGTCGCTCGTGATGATGTGCTCGCCGTCGATTGGCAGAGTGGGAAACGAACGCGGAACGGAGCCCGTTGCAATGATGATGTTCTTTGTATCAACAGTCTGACTGGCGCCGTCAGCCCCCGTAATTGTTATTCGACCCGGGCCGTCGATATGAGCCGAGCCCTTGAGGACCTGCACTTTATTTTTGCGCATCAGAAAGTCGACACCTTTGGACAACTTGGTAACGACTTTGCCTTTGCGCTTCTGCGCCTGGTCGAAATCGAGCGAGATGCCGGTCGCGACTATGCCGTGTTCTTTCGCGTGTTTGAGCTCGTCAAACAGATCGGCGGTGTGGAGCAACGCCTTGGTCGGAATGCATCCCCGGAGGAGGCAAGTGCCGCCGAGGTTCTTGTCCTTTTCAATGATTGCGGTCTTGAGCCCTAACTGACCTGCTCGAACCGCGGCAACGTATCCGCCCGGTCCCGCTCCTATGATCGTTACGTCGAACGCTTCAGTGGATGAACTCAATTGAGATGGCTCCTCCTGGCGCCGGCACTACTCCAGCGCGATTTTGACTTCTTCTCCTTCGACCCTAACCTCAAAACTCTCGACTCTGGCCAACGAATTCATCGGCGACGTCCCGCTCGCCAGACCGTAGACCCATCCATGCCAGGGGCATTGGACCGTAAGGTTATTCTGATCCACGAAGCCTTCGCCCAGAGGTCCGCCGCGATGAGCACAAATATTGTCGAGCGCATAGAACTGACCGTTGGCATTGAACAGGGCGATGGACCGTCCGTCGATCTCCACGACGATTGCGCGCCCGGGCGGGAGGTCGCTTGTGTTCACAACCTTCACAAACTCGGACATCGCAAACTCCCGTCGTTGTTCGGCTCGCGTCGATTTCTAAGTGAGTGGTCGATCTCTATCAACATTATTGTTGTACCGAGAACCGAGCATCTTAGCAACCGGCAAAAGGCGCTTTCAAGTTGCATTGCGTGGCCCACACTCGTGAAACAGTTGTTGCGAAATTTTCGTTTCAGGCATCAGACCGGTGCGTCCTTACGTCGATAATAGCGTAAGGCTCATTGAACCAGAGCAGACGGCCCAACCAGGGCATTCAAAGTCGAGCGTATTGAACCGGAGTTAGGAGGTAAGCAGTAATGGCAGCGACGGTTAGAAGTCACATCGCGCCAGAGAATCTGAGGTTGATCCTTTTGGCTTACGGAATGAATCATGCCTACCGCGTTCTGGGCATCGAAGAAATATCCCAGGCGATACCACACGTGAAGCGAAGTGAAGTGTGTGATGTACTCGAGGGACTCGCGCACGAAGGGTTGGTGACAAGGTTTTCGGGCCGCTACTGCTTTAATAAGTCAATCCCCAATGACCTTCGCCACAATATCGAGCAGCTAATTACACCGAGTGGGACGATCAGAAGGATCGCTTAGCTGGCCGCGGATGTCGGCGAGGGCGAGGCTCAGATCCCACATCGGGCGCCAAAACAAGTCTTAGAATTCAAATCGGCTCGCGGGTTTCGCATCCGCACGACGCGGGCTAGGGCCGTTTGTCTACCACCACGCGGTGATCCAGATTAGCCACGCGCCAGCCTGTCGCGAAGATCATCCGGTCGATCCGCTCCATCTTCTCGAAGTCGATCTTCTCAACCACATCGCTCGGCCGGTGATAGTCGCGGTGAACGCCGGTGAAGTAAAAAATAATCGGCACCCCGTGCTTCGCGTAATTGTAGTGATCGGAGCGATAGTAGAAACGCTCGGGATGATTCTCGTCGTTGTAAGTGTAGTCGAACTTCATCCGCGCGGTTTCGAGGTTGGTCTGCTCGTTTAGCTTGTTGAGTTCCGTTGAAAGCTTGTCCGCCCCGATGATGTAAATCGAATCCTTGTCGGTTAATCGCGCGTCGAGCGGATCGTCGTCACCTGCCGGACGGCTGCGCCCAACCATATCGATGTTGAAGTCCGCGACGAGTTTCGCAAGCGGCACAACCGGATCGTAGTCGGTGTTGTACTCAGAGCCGTAGAGGCCAAGCTCTTCGCCGGTATGAAAAACTATCAGCAATGAGCGGCGCGGCCGCGGGCCCACTGAGAACGCCTGGGCTATCTCAAGCACAGATACCGTACCTGAGCCGTCATCGTCCGCACCGTGATAGACCTCTCCCTTCTCGCCCGTTTTCAAGTGATCGTAATGTGCGCTGAAAACAACATACTCGTCCTTCAGTTTTGGATCGGCGCCGTCGAGTATCCCAACAACGTTTTGAGCAGGCGGCGCGTCTTTCACATCCACCTGAAGCTTCACCTCCGCAGTCGCGGGAATCTCTGCCGGCACCAGCCTCAGAGGAGCCGCGGTGAGATCCGAACTCTCTTTGCCCATCGCCTTCGCGAGCGCCTTTATCAACTCAGGACCGGCTGTGATCTCGGGCAGAGTCTTGCCCGAAGCCGTAGGTTTCGGGGGCAGGCTCATTTGCTGCTGGCTCGCGAGGAACGCCCTGGTTTGATTCCACCCGAGCAGCGTTTGAGCATCAGCGAGCCTGATAATTCCCACGGCCCCGTGCGCGGCTGCCGCCGATGGTCCCTGCTCGTCATCCGTCAGCCGAACGCTCTTGAGCGATTCGGGCCGGCCGTTCCCTATCACCACAATCTTGCCGTTTGCATTGATGCCAGAGTAGTCATCGTGCCTGTTCTTTGGAGAGGAGATTCCGTAACCCGCAAACACCAGGCCGGCGTCGATGTTCATAGTTGCCGGAATTTCGGCGATGAATGCATCCAGGTACCTAAAATCGCTCTTCACGCCGCCGCTTATGATTGTTGTGCGGCTCAACCCAGTATCGACCGCGCGATAGCTCAGCGGAATCGGTTGAAAGAACGAGCCGTTCAGCCCCGCGCCGCGATAGCCATACGACTCGAGTTCCGACGCGAGATAGCGTGCGGCTATTCGATTTGAAGAGCTGAACGTATAGCGCCCGCCCAATTCATCCGACGCTAAGAAACTCAAATGCTTTTTCAGGTCCCGCACGGTGATGCTTGACGTTGCCTCCCCCGCCGGAAGCGGCAGGCTCGCGGCGCCAACTGCCGACGACATAACCAAAGCGGTGAGCATCAACAAGGCGAGCGCCCTCGGAATCGCGTTTCGTTGATTCATCGGTCCCCCAGTTTCCTTATCACGTTACCGGTCTGGTCGAGCGGGCCGACCGCTACGGTAGTCAGGCTCATCGGATGAATGTATTTCCGCGCCACGCGGGAGATTTCTTCAATGGTCACCGCGCGAATGAGCTCGGGATATCGCTCAAGATAGTCGAAGCCCAGACCGTAAACCTCGGCGTCGATCAGAAAGTCCGCGATTTGCGCATTCTTCTGAAAGCGAAACACGAAGCTGCCGGTCAGATATAGCTTTGCGACTTCAAGCTCCTCAGCCGTAACCGGCTCATCGACGATGCGCTGGATCTCAGAACGCAACCCCGCGATCGCCCGCCCAAGATTTGCGGGCGCGGTGCCGATAAAAGCTATGAAGCGGCCGGGGTCCAAAGTCGCACTCGAAGTGATCGTGCTGAATGTGCTGTAAGCGAGTCCCTGTTCGTCGCGCAACACTCGGGGGATTCGCGAGGTAAATCCGGGGCTCGACCCCAGAATCGTGTCCATCACCAGCAGGGAATAGAAATCTGAATTGCCGCGCGCGATGCCGACGTGCCCGATGAATATGTTTACTTGTTCCTTCGGCACTGTGACGAAGCGTGTGATTGGCGCGGTTTGCCGCTGGGGCTTGATTACAGTCGGACTGTCGAATTCAGAGCGCTCCCAGCTTCCGAACAGGCTCGCGACTCTTGCTTTTATCTCGACTCTGTCGATATCGCCAACGATTGCGATGATCGTGTTGTTGGGAACGTAAAAGCGCCGATAGAACCGTTCAATGTCCGCGCGGGTCAGCGCATTGACTGTTCGATCATAACCTACCGAAGGCCTGTGGAGCGGGGCCGCCCCGAAGACAATTTCGTTAAACTCATCCGAGGCCTGAATCCGCGGTTCGTCGAGTCTGGACTTGAGTTGCGCCACGCGGCGCGCGATTTCCTGATGTACCTTTTCATCCGGGAATGTGGAGTTCAACAGCAGGTCCGAAGCGATCTCCAAACCAAGCTGAGCATCCCTGGAAAGCAGGGTCACCACCACGCCGCTGGATTGGTAATCGCCAAAGGTCGCAAGGTGGCCGCCCACCGCTTCGACTGTTTCGGAAATCTGTTGCGAAGTCCGCGTTGTTGTCCCGCTATCAAGCAGCGCACCCGTCAGCGAAGCTAATCCGGCTTTGTCGTCCGCCTCGAAGCGCGAGCCCGCGAGCACGATTCCGTTTATTGAAACAGACGGAGTCGAATGATTTTCCGAAAGCAGAAGAATCAGCCCGTTTGGGAGCACGATTCTCTCGACATCAAGCTGTGGGTGTGCGACTCGCTTATCGTTATGCTGCACGATCGCGCTCCTCGTCCGGCTCTCGGTCATTAACCAGATAGCCAACGGTTCGATTATCGCCGGTGAAGTATTTCCTGGCGACTTGCGCCACGTCGTCGACCGTGACCGCTGAGATTCGTTCGAAAAGCGTGTCGAGATAGTGATATCCCCGCGAGTCGGCGGGCACGCGATCATCGAAAGCAATGGTCTCGAACTGGCCCAGCAGCGACGCCTGTTGCAACGGCTCTTCGCTGCTCAGCACAAGCGAGGCCTCGATCTGACGCTTTGCCTTTTCGATATCGGCGAGCGACAGTTTCGTTTGCTTGAGCGCGTCGATTTCGTCGTAGATCGCGCGTTCGACTTCAGCGAGCGCGAAGCCTGGTTTCACTTCGGCTTGAAAATAGAATAACGGCGAATCAGCGTGATCGTGATAGCTCGCATCGACTCTCGTCACCGATTGATCCCGCTCCACCAGCCTTTGATAGAGCCGCGAGGACTTGCCGGTTGACAGCAGAACTTCAGCAACCTTGAGCGGATACGATTCCGGGTCCGCAACCGGCGGAACGTGATAGCCGATCAGCAGTCGTTCAACGGGCGTATGCTTTTTGACAACCAGGCGCTTCTCTCCGCGCTGTGGCGGTTCGACAATCTTCAAAGACATCGGCACGGGCCCGGGCGGAATGGGTCCGAATAGCTCTTCGACTTTCTGAAGCGTTTCGCCTGTATCGAAATCGCCGACGATCACCAGCGTCGCGTTGCGCGGATGATACCACTTATCGTAGTAAGCCTTCATATCGGCTCCGGAAGCCGATTCCAGGTCATCGAGCCATCCGACAGTCGGCCAATGATAGGGGTGCTGGCGAAAGGCCGCGGCCCAAACTTCATTCTCCAGCGCTTCCCACGGGCCATCGAGCCCGATCCGCAGCTCCTCCTCAACCACCTGCTTCTCCGCGGCAAATTCATCATCCGCAAATGTCGTATTGCGCATTCGATTCGATTCAATCTCGAGCGCCGCAAGCCATCGATCAGAAGCAAACGTGAAATAGTAAGCCGTAAAGTCCAGCCACGTGAACGCATTGTTGGCCCCGCCGTTCAAGTGAGTGATCAGGTCGATATCGCCCTTCTTATATCGATCAGTGCCTTTGAATAGCATGTGCTCGAGGAAATGCGACTTGCCGGTCTGTCCGAGCTCCTCGTTTCGCGAGCCAACTCGGTACCAGATCATCGTCGCGACCAGCGCCTTGTCGTGCAACTCCTTGGTCAATACAGTGAGCCCGTTCGGAAGAACAAGTTTCTGTACCCCGCGAGTGATGAACGAGTCGGACTGGGCGATGGCTTGATTACCAGGATCGGGACTGGTTGGTGTGGTCATATGATTCTTATGATTCTTATAAAACCTCGAACCCCATTACGATGAGTCGAAATTCTAGAGGGGTGAAAGAAGAGGTGTCAAACGACTGTCATTTTACCCAGGGTTACCAACTCATTCGAAAACGACAGGCAAACAGGCGAATCCGGCTCTCTTTGTAGAAATGCGCTCAGGACTTGATTTCTCGTCTTTCGCTGTAGATACTTGAGCGTGCTGTTGGATACTAACCCTTTGGTCTTAGCATCATTTGAAGTGACGTTGCATCGCGCTTATTAAAAAGCTTCGAGTGTTGTAACACACGCTAATAAAATCGCAAAACAGCCGCCGCCGCGGCGCACAGGAGAAAGATGACTAAGGCAGAACTAGTTGAAGAAGTGGCTCGCGCCGCTGAATTAAACAAGCGCGACGCCGAGGTCATTGTCGAAACTGTCTTCGACTCGATAATCGGAGCGCTACACAAAGGCGATAAGGTTGAGTTGCGAGGCTTCGGCAGTTTCCGCACACGCGAACGAGGACCGCGCCGCGGGCGCAATCCAAAAACCGGAGAGCCCGTCGATGTCCCCGCCAAACGCGTTCCTTACTTCAAGCCAGGCAAAGAACTGAAAGAATACTTCACCGAGAAGCCCGGCGCGCCCGAAGCTGCAGCCGCTCCCGAACCCGCGCCCGCAAGCATTCCATCCGCGGTCACGCCTGACGCCGGCTCCGCTCCGGCTGACAGTGGACGGCCCCCAGGCGAAGGTCACGAAGGCGGCGGCTCCGCGAGCGGATCGGGATTCTGACGAAGGACCTGATTCGATGAGGTCCAACTGTTAATTGACTCCATGCAGGCGAGTAAGTTATTTCGCCTGCAAAGTATCGACAGGTTTGATTGTCCTGGGGTAAGCGAAGAATGAGTTCACTGAATGGCAAGGAGCGGCGTGCCGAGGCTGATCGTCGAAAGAAAGAACGCCGCGAAGAATCACGAAAGTCCGACCGTCCCATACTGACAACCAGAACCGGTGAACGCCGCGAAAAGAGCCGCCGGACAGGGGATCGAAAAAGATCTGGGGAAAGTCGATAATTACTTCAGCAAGCCAACACTCGTTGCGAAGTTCGCAACCGCCTCATTGAACCGATCGGGTTTTTCCATCATCAGGAAGTGACTCACGCCATCCCACATCTGAAACTCGAGCTTCGGCGCGATGCTCCGATAAAATTGCTCAGTATCGGCGGGCCAGAACGGTGACTTCGCGAGGATCGCAAGCACCGGGACGTTGATCTTGTCTTGTTTCCAGATCGACTCGTCGATCATGCCTTCCATCGCGCTCACTGCAACCTTTTGCGGGGTGCTAAGCATCGCGGTTTTGATTCGCGTCTTCAACTCAGGACTAACCTGAGGACCGAGCATGCCGTCAATAAAACCGTTCGCGACCTGGATGTAATTCGGTCCGCGCAACGGCGCAATGACCCCCTCCATCATCTTCCGGTCCCCAAACGGCCGCAGCGATCCATCTACGATAACGAGACCCAGAGTCTTTTCCGGATACTTGCGATAAAACTCCCTGATCACCGGAGTGCCCATGCTGTGCCCGACCAAAACCGCGCGCGCGACACCGGCATCTTTAAGTACCGCATCAACTGCCCGAGCAAACAGCTCCATCGTATAAGCGATCTCGGGCTTGTCGCTGGCGCCGTGTCCTGGAAGATCGATCGCGATGACTCTCGTTCGCTGTGCGAAGGCAGGAATTTGATCGCTCCAGAAACTCATGTCGCAGGTCCACCCGTGCACAAACAGCAATGCGTCGCGCCCCTTGCCGTAGCTCTTGTAGTGCACGCGATTGCCATCCAGCTTCGCGAACTTCGACGGCGCATCACCCGGCAAACCTCTCTCAGCAGCATTGATCGATTGACCAACCGCAAGAACCACCAACAACCCAGGCACCAATGAGAACACTCGCCGCTTAATCATAATTCTCAATCCCCACTCCCAAATCCCAAATCCTAAATCCCAAATCCTACCTACGTTCCCGCCTCCCACGTATTCATATACTCGATCATCTCCGGCGTGAGGTTGTCGATCTTGATCCCCATCGCCGCAAGCTTGAGCGAGGCAATCTCGTTGTCAACCTCCTCGGGCAACAGGTGCAAGCCCGGCGAAAGTTTGCCGTGATTCTTCACGAGGTATTCACACGACAGCGCCTGATTTGCGAAGCTCATGTCCATCACCGAAGCCGGATGACCCTCGGCGGCGGCGAGGTTGATCAAACGTCCCTCGCCAAGCACCATCACGCGATTGCCCGAGCCTTTCAGTTTGTATTGTTCGACGAACGGCCGCAATTGCTCTTTCTCTTCGCTCTGCTCCGCAAGCGCGACCAGATTCAACTCGACGTCGAAGTGACCCGAGTTCGCGACCAGCGCTCCGTCACGCATCTGTGCGAAGTGATGGCCGTCGATCACGTGTCGATTTCCGGTGACTGTAATGAATATGTCACCAAGCGGCGCGGCTTCTTCCATCGTCATCACTCGCATTCCATCCATCACCGCTTCGATGGCGCGAATGGGATTGATCTCGCAAACGATCACGTTTGCGCCCATGCCGCGGCCGCGCATCGCGACCCCTTTGCCGCACCATCCGTATCCGACGACGACGATCGTTCGTCCCGCAAGCAAAATATTGGTCGCGCGAATTACACCGTCGAGCGTCGATTGCCCGGTGCCGTAGCGATTGTCAAAAAAGTGTTTCGTCTGCGCGTCATTCACCGCGATCGTCGGCCAGGTCATTCGGCCGCTCTTCTCGAGCGCGCGCAACCTGACGAGTCCCGTCGTTGTTTCTTCGGTCGTGCCGATGATCTTGTCGATCAGTTCGGGACGCTCCTTTACCATCGTCGCGACGACATCCGAGCCATCGTCGATGATCAAATCGGGTTCGTGATCGAGCGCCATTCGCACGTGACGGTTGTAAGTCTCCGGAGACTCGCCTTTGATGGCGAACACCGGAATGCCGTACTCGGCTACAAGCGCCGCGGCTACGTCATCCTGCGTCGATAACGGATTCGACGCGATGAGAATCGCATCGACGCCCGCCGCTTTAAGCGAGCGCGCCAGGTTCGCCGTCTCGGTGGTGATGTGGCAGCAGGCGACCATCTTCTTTCCCGCAAGCGGGCGTTCGCGTTCGAAGCGCTCGCGAATCTGCCGCAGAACCGGCATCTCGCGTTCGGCCCATTCGATTCGCTTTCGCCCGGCCGCGGCCAGGCTCAGATCCTTGACGTCGTAATTCGATACTTGAGTGCTCGTTGTCATGAAGTCTCCCGAAAGTTTGTAGGGGCGGCTCTCCGCGGCCGCCCCTCATTGATGACCACTTGATTGTGTGTCCACGAAGCGCGCTCGCTTTACGCTCCCGCGGCTCGCTTTAGCGCGTCCGCTTTATCCGTGCGCTCCCACGTGAACTCCGGCTCGTTGCGGCCGAAGTGTCCGTATGCCGCGGTCTTCTTGAAGATCGGCCGGCGCAGGTTCAGGCTCTCGATGATGCCGGCGGGCGTCAGCTTGAAGTGCTCGCGCACCAAACCCGAAAGCGTCTCTTCATCGATCTGCCCCGTGCCCCTGGTGTCAACCAGCACCGACACCGGATCGGCGATTCCAATCGCGTAAGCCAACTGCACCTCGCATCGATCCGCAAGCCCCGCGGCTACGATGTTCTTCGCGATGTATCGAGCCATGTACGAAGCCGATCGATCGACCTTCGTCGGGTCCTTGCCTGAGAACGCTCCGCCGCCGTGCGCGCCCGCTCCGCCGTAGGTGTCGACTATTATTTTTCGTCCGGTGAGCCCGGTATCGCCTTGCGGTCCGCCGGTCACGAATCGCCCGGTTGGGTTGATATGAAAGCTGGTGCCGGCATCCATCATCTCGCCGGGTACGACCGAGCGGATCACGTGATTGACCATGTCGTCTCGTATCTGATCGTTTTCAACTGATTCGGAATGCTGTGTGGAGATGACTACGGTGTTAACTCGAACCGGCTTGTTGTTCACGTACTCGACGGTGACTTGAGACTTGCCGTCAGGCCTGAGGTAATCGAGCAAGCCTTCCTTGCGAATATCTGAAAGCCGCCGCGTGAGCTTGTGCGCAAGCATAATGGGCATCGGCATCAGCTCGGGTGTCTCGTTGCACGCGTATCCGAACATCATGCCCTGGTCGCCCGCGCCTCCGTGATCGACTCCCATCGCGATGTCGGGCGACTGAGTATCGATGGCGGTGATGACGCCGCAGGTTTCGCAATCGAATCCGTACTTCGCGCGAGTGTAACCGATCTCGCGAACGGTTTCGCGCACGATTTTGGTGATGTCGACCCACGCGGTTGTAGTGATCTCACCGGCGACGATGACCAGACCGGTGGTCAGCAGGGTTTCGCACGCGACGCGTCCCATCGGGTCGTCTCTCAGCACTGCGTCGAGCACGCCGTCCGAGATTTGATCGGCAATTTTATCGGGATGTCCTTCGGTGACGGATTCAGAGGTGAACAAACGCTTATTATTGGTGCCCACTAAAACATGGCCTCCTATCGGTATTAGCCCTTCGGCGGGTTGTATGTGTGGATTCGACACCCACTTTGAAACGCAGGAATTTAGCAGAGGGCATGATGATAGTCAAGGAAGCGGCGTCTAGAGGCGCACCGGCTGTCGACTTATTCGATATGGGAGCAACGGTTAGCAATGTGGCTGGAGCTTAATGGCGACTGTTCCTCATCGGGAAACGGCCAACTGCGGGATTGCACGGCTACTCCTTGCCAATATGAAGTGCAACGCCAAACGCTCCGATAACAGCAAGGAGCACGGAAATAGTTACACCCGTAGCTGAGTACTGATTCCCGGTCGTCATTGCGAGAAAGTTCGAGAGAGATGCCCCCAGAAGTATGCCTCCTATCGTCCCGACGTGCCGAAACCAGCGTCTTGATGAGCTTGTGACCAAATAGTCACTAGCTTGTTCGACATGCGCTGCCGAAATCACGTCGGCTCGACGTCTTCGGGATATCTTCGATGACTCCATAATCAACGAGCGGACATAGTCTGCTACCTTTAGTTTAAGGAGGTGAAAGGCCTGGGCCGAGAACGGTCCGGGGTCCACATGTTCCAGCGCTTGTCCCGCCATATCGAGCAGGGCATTTGCTTCGCGTTCTCTATCAATCATGGCTAATCTCCCGGACTCGAACCGGATTGAGGTTACTCTTCTCTAATGCGTTAACATAAGCTCCCTCAACAGTCCGCGCGATGACTTCAACAGGTCCGGTTCGTCGATACGGCCGGTAGATCGAGATTACTGCAACCAGAGCTGTTAGCCCGACGACTGCGATGATAACGATTGTGACGACCGACGAATCAAAATGTAGGAACTGCTTCCCGACGGCTCCACCAGCCACAGCGCTCAGTCCCGCACCAAGGAGGGAAAAAAGGACACCAAGAATATCTACAAACCTACGGCGTCGCTGTGCTTGAGATTCATCGAATGGCTCAGACGTGATAGTAAGCGCCTTCTCTACTAGGGCCAGCCCCTCATCATAATTCTCCCGTAGGTCGGCAAAGTACTTTCGACGAAGGAACGGAGGAATCTCCGTGTCGTGGATCAAAACCGGAATGATTCGGGCACGACCTTCCGATTCGGAGAGGGCCGCTGCCTGAAGCTCTTCGGTAGCCCATGCAGAATTCAAGTAGGAGGGAGAAAGAAGGACTAGAATGTTCTCTGCTCGCTTAAGTTCTTGCCCTACACGCTGTGCCCACTGTTCTCCTGGCAAGATTTCCTTGTCGTAAAATACATTGAAGCCATGTTGCTTCAGGTCGTGCCGAATTCGCTCAGCCACGTCGCGGTCGTGGCTCGAATAACTAATAAACACGTTGCTCATGAGTTTTCCCTGTTTCGCTCTCGGGGGCCGACGCCACGGCCTTTGATTCGTTTTCTCAATATCATTCTTATCTATCCTCAGGCTTATAGTCCCAGAAGGATGGCCAAGAATAGCTTGGATGTTATGAAGGATCGGCTACGGAATGCAAGTGGTATTCTTCACTCTTCTTCAAACTTGGGATTGTCACAAAAACGTTGGCGCCTAGCCGCCGACCAACACCAAGTTGGCCGATTACCGGCACGGGGTCAGGCGTGCAAATTGCAATTCACACTCACCGTTACTATGGTAGACTCCCGCTACGATGCGCAAGCCCGGGCTTCTGCTTACTCATTGGCGAAACCCTCAGCCGACTCCTCAGCCTAGCATCCCGAAATAATGCTGAAGATGCGCATGTCCTCGCGAGTCTATCGACTCCGGAGCGGGTCTAGTATGATAATCGTCGTTTACAATCGCCGGCCACGAGGGCAACGTGGGTAAAGAATCAAACACAAACACCGATCCCGAACTCGTGCGGCAGATGCGCGCCGCGACCGGTGCCGACGGCTCAGTTGAAGCTGTCTTCATGCTCGCTCCGGAAGATCCCTCACAAATCGTTCCGTCTCCCGAACGCACAAAAGAATTGACTCGTCAGCTTCTTGAACGAGTCAAAGCCAGCATCGGAAAAGGCGTCGAGGATGTTAACGTCTTTCACAATATGGGATCTTTCGTGGTCTCGGCTCATCCGGATTTCCTGCGTGAGCTGATCGCGCAACCCGAGATCGCGTCCGCGATGGCCAATCAACAGCAGCAAGCAGGACAGCCCGAGAAGAAGCCAACCTCGCGCGCGAAGCAAAAGAGTTAGCCTCGCCCGAAGCACAGTGCACCGCCCCGATCTTTTTCGCTCACGTGCTCCTACTTCACACTTTTTCGAGCGCTCTTCTTTTTTGACTTTGTTGATTTGGTTGAGCCGGCAGTTTTCTTGCTGGGAGCGGGCTTTGGGCTCGGCGCTCCAACAGTCGTTCCCGTAAGCGCCGCCAGCGCCCGCACCGCATTTGGAAATCCGCGGTTGCCTCGCTCCGGAGAGATTGATCCAAGCGTGCACGAAGAATAAATCGCCTTCTCGACTTCATTGATCGTCGCGCTGGGCTTGGCTTCGAACAGCAGCGCCGCAAGTCCCGCCACGTGAGGCGTCGCCATCGAGCTTCCATCCTTTGTTTGATAACCTCCGCCGGGCATTGCCGAGATCACATCCACACCCGGCGCGACTATGTCGGGAACCAGCGGATCGTCTTTTCGGCTGAATCGCTGGCTTGATGAAAAGTCGGCAACGGCTGCGTTCTTGTCGATAGCGCCGACCGATATCGGCTCGGTGTGATTGCCCGGTGGACGGCTGGTGCCCGGGCCTTCGTTTCCGACGGCGATGATTGGGAGAATGTTACGCGCGCGCAGGATGCGGAGAATCGGGTCGAACTCGGGCATCGGGGGACTGGAAGGAATTCCAAGCGACATGCTGAGCACGCGAACGTTTTGGGATACCGCCCAATCCATTCCACCCAGCACACGCGCGATGACGTTTCCGTTTTCAATCACGATCGCGCTCATCAGGTCCGCCCCGGGAGCGACGCCAACCGACTTGCCCTGAACCGCGCGCCCGGCAATCGTCGCCGCGGTGTGAGTGCCGTGCTCGTCGGTGTCGTGAGCCTTTGGAGTTGGAGTGACCAGGCGGCCGAATGAATCAAGCTCGGCGAACCCGGCGATCGCCGCGCGCAATGCTGGATGCTTGCCGTCGGCTCCGGTGTCGAGATGACCAACACGAATGCCTTTGCCGGTGAGTCCCTGGCTCCAGAGTATCGGCACATCGAGAAATTTTATCCCCCAGGTTATCTGAGTTTTGAGTTTGGCGGCGGCGACGCGCACGGGTCTGATGAGTCTCGGCTGTGGCGCGCCGACGACTTTGTCGACCCGTTCGTCCTTTCGCAAACCGGCCAGCCCTTCTCGAGTGACGGTTCCCAACATGACTCCGAGGTTAGGAAAGTGAAGCACCGGTGGAGGAGCCGCTTTCGGGCGCGCTAGAACGGACATTTTGCCCGCGATATTAGTCATTCCAGCGCGAGCAAGCGCGTGATTCAGGCTAAGCTCGGACTGCTCGAAGTACGCATCGAGTCCCGTCAAATGCGGTGCGTGCCCGGCTGCGGCCATCAGCGATAGGCCGCCTGATTTTTTCGCCGCGGTAAGCGGGGGCGCCGGAGCCGCCTTCAGAATAACGATCACCTGCGCGATCCCCGAAGCGCTCAGTTGTTGATTGATATCTGCCATGAGTTTATTCCTCGATTCGGGCGGCCCCCGAGTAAGTGAACTCGAAGCCGTGAATAGAGAGCGGCGATCGAGGATGATTCTTCCTCGATCGCCGCTCGATGAATTCGAGTCGTGTTTCTAAACTGAAACGCAGACTACTTCTCGATGAGCTTGATGTCGCCAACAACCGGGCGAGCTTCCGCGGCGGGTTCACCAGCCGGGATGATCGTAACCGCGGGCGTTGGTTTGAGCTTCTTTTGCGCAACGAGACTCTTCGCCACTTGAGTGATGTCAAAGCTATAGAACTTGCCCGGGTTCTCCGGGGTCGGTGTGGCGTCCTCGTGTCCCTCATGCGCAACGGCGTCAAAGAAGTGGATCGTGCCCACGTAGTAAGCGCGCCTCTTCGCGGGCGCCGTGTCGGGGGGCATATCCAAATAGACGTTGTAGGCCGCTTCTGGTTGGGCATCCGCCTTGAGGTCACGGATGACGAGGTAGAGGTGATGACCGGGTTTGAGAGCCTTCACTCGAGCGACGATCGATTCCGCCGCTGCGCCCGATGGAGCAAGCGTGGTTTGCGCGGCGCCGCTCGAAAGCGAAATTGACGGCGCAACTGCCTGAACCTTCTCAGCGGCTGCCGATAGCGGGGCGGGCGGACAGGCAGGCACGGGTTCGAACGCGTCGTAAGTGTAGCCCAATTGCGAAATGCTGACGAAGTCCTTCACCGTAGCGACGACCCGATGCCCGTTCTCATCGGCAAACACAAACTGCTTGCTCATCCACGCCGGATCGGTAGTAGGATTCTTGCGGCCCGCTTTGTTCCAGCTTGCCCACAAGCGATCGATGTTGGAATGATGCATCCAGAAAACCGGATCTCCCGCGGCCCACGGGACCGCTCCCATATTCTGGCCGTTGCCCACGAACACGTGGACATTGCCGTGAAGCCCCTGGTCGAGCGCCAGATTGAATCCCTGCGTTGTTTGTCCAACGGGCTTGTAGGTGCACTGCGCGAGGCTGCTGAGACTCAGGATTCCCGGTGAGAACTGATCGATCGGTTGTCCCGCGTTGACGTTGGCAAAGGAATTCGTCGCGGTGTGGACATTACGCTTCGTGACAAGCAGCGGGCTGCCCGCTACGCGAAACTCCGGCGGGATCCTTCCGTGGTTTACTCCGGCCGCCGAGTAGTTCCAGTAGGGCAGAGTGAAACTTGCCGAGCCGCTGACCTTGCGAATGATGCGCTCAAAGAAAAACACGAACATCCGATGCCAGGGAAGGAAGAAGTTTTCGTTTGCCGGGTTGAAGTGGGCCTGACACGTGCTCCAGACCTCTGTCGCCAGGGTCTTGTTTGGGCTTGGACTCGGATAGATGCTGTTGAGTTCGGCGGTTTTCCCGGGCGGCTGCTTGACCGCGTGGGTATACCATTGAAACACCCACCAGGTCGGATCCCCCGCCGGTATCTGATTCATCATCTTATCGACAGCTTTTCTATAGGTGACGAGCATCGACTTGCCTTGCAGGCTGTAGGCACTGTGGCGCACTTTGACTGCCTGCGCTGAGGCGTTCTTCTCAAACCACACGGAGAACGGGATAGCGGCGGCCGCGCCTACGAATGATCGACGAGAGATATTCGACATGGCCTTTCTCCTTTTTGGCTTTGATATCCGGGGTAATGCCCCTAACTGAGCGGGCGTGGTTTTGACAACTAAAGCGGCGGTAGCATATCACCAATCAAAAAGTTGTCAAGACGAGAGATGAAAGCCACACATACGTTGAAATCAAGCGGCCATCAGCGGAAGGCCGGCTATCGAAGTGCGAGGGAATCGCATCATCTTTGGGGCCGATTTGAGGTAGGCAAGGGCTATCGATCTGAGTCGTGGCCCGTTTACCGTTCAACAAGCTCGAGCCGGGCAATTCGTGGTTTCGCTTCAGCGGCCGGAGTCCCCGCCGGCTTAACCACGACCGTCGTTTCCTCTGTCAGCATCTGCTTCGACTGCAGGGTCCTGATAATGCCGGTGACATCAAAACTAAAGAAGCGAGGATCGTTCGAATTGGGCGCGGCGCCTTCGAGCCTGACGGCGTTGAAAAAAGTGAGCGTGCCAACATAACTGGCGCTGTGGACATCCGCTTTGCCGCTCGCTGGCAGATCAAAGAAGATCTCGTATGGTACGCCGGGCTGTTCGGCCGCACTCATCTCTCCGATAATCAGGTAGACGCGCTTATCAGAGGCAAGTGATTTGAGATGAGAAGCCAGTATCATGCCGGGTTGGGCGGCCTTGAGCGTCACTCGCGACGGTCCGGCCTCCAGCAATACTGGCCCGTCCGCTGCCGCTATTCGGTTGCCCTGAATTGATTCCGAGGATGCGTGACTGGAATCTGCATTCGAAGGTGTTGCCATTTCTTCTCGCTTCGCCGCCGCCGGCTCCTGGGCGGAGTTTGATGTCCAAACGCGCGAAATAACCAAACCAGAGCCAAGCACCAGGAACGCAATTGCAATTAACACGACGCGATTGATCTTCATGACTAACTACCTCCCGACGCTGGTGTAACTTCATGCTAACGGCATCAATAACATTTGGCAACGCGACATGTTTGTTGTCATTACAGATCGTCACCCACCCATCACCGCAATGTTATTTTCGTCAGCAAGCTTCACCAAATCATCTCGATCGAACAACAGCGTCTTCCCGGCAGTCACGTGCAGCGCGGTTGCTCCCGCGCGAATCATGTTCTCAATCGTAGGCAGTCCAATCACCGGCACATCGAATCGCATGTCCTGATTGGGTTTTGCCACCTTTACAAGCACGAACCCTCGGCCGCGAGTGACTTCGCCGGCACGAAGGATCACCGCGTCGGTGCCCTCCATTGCTTCGATCGCCACAACCGCCCGGTCCTTTACCGCGATCGTTTGCCCTAAATCCAGTCTGCCTATCTCGCCGGCGACTCCGAGTCCGTACTCCATATCCGCTCGCTCTTCTTTTGACGGCGCGCGGCGCGTCGCTACGCCTTCGGGTGCAAGCAGCGGCTCGAGAAATGTAGTCGAGTCGAGCAGCGTTATTCCCTCGCGCGCCAGTTCGTCAGCAATCCCGTTAATCACGCTGTCGGTGTTCTTTGCCTTAAGCCGCGCGAGCATCCGCACCATTCGAAGATCCGGCAGCGCGTTCAAACGAAAAATCTGGTGATGCTTGACCTGCCCGGCCATGATCGCGTGTGTGACCTGTTCGCGTTTGAAGAACCGAATCAGCCGGCCCAGTTGACCCACGCCGACCCATTCACACGTCGCGGACTGTTGTTCAATTTCCTGAGATGTCTCTTCTTTTATCGCCGCGATCACCATCTCCACGCCCTGGGCTCTCGCACCGTCAAGCACGAGAAATGGAAATCGTCCGTTGCCTGCAATCAATCCGTATTTCATGAGTAGTGGGCGGTAGGCAGTGGGCAGCAAGAAAGGGACGTTCAAAAATCCACCCAGGTGCCGGCGCCCGTTTGTTCCGCCTTCAGGTACAGGTAATCCGCCGAGGCCAAATCCTCGACCGCAAGGCCAAGCGATTTGAATAATGTTATCTCGTCTTCGGAAGTGCGGCCGGGTTTGGCGCCAATCAACAACTCGCCGATTTCAGCCCTGATATGGTCCGGGGTTATTGCCCCTTCGCGGAGCGCGAACAGATAATCGCCGCCTTCATTGATCGTCGATTCGCGGCGATCCACGAACAGGCTCGCGGCGGCCATAGTCTCGCTGTCAATCTCGCGTGTTCTCGGGATACTCGATCCGACGACATTCAGGTGAGCGCCCGCCGAGATCCATTCGCGTTTGAGAATCGGAGTTGCTGCGGTCGTCGCGGTGACAATCAAATCCGCGTCGCGCACCGCGGCTTCTATGTTATCGACAGCCTCGATCGGAAATGCATAACGCTCGCGAAACTCATCGGCGAATTTCCGGGCATTGTCGAAGTTTGCGCTGGCCACTCGCGCGCGGCGAATCGACCGCGCGCAAGCCATCGCCTCGATGTGCGCGCGGGCTTGCACGCCGGAACCGATGATCGCAAGATCCCCCGCGTCTTCACGCGCGAGCAACTGCGTGGCGACGCCCGAAACCGCGGCGGTTCGAATTGCGGTAATCGCCGACGCATTCATCAAGGCTCGCAGTTGGCCGGTCTCGGCGCTGAACAGCGTCACGCTGCCCTGATGCGGATCGAGCCCCTTCGCCGGATTGTCGGCAAACACGCAAACGGTTTTCACGCCGTACGCGGCGCGTTCGCCCGACCGATAAGATGGCATTATCCCCATATCGCCCGAAGCTGCGGGCGGCATGATGATCATCCTCAGCGGCTGAAAGAATTCGCCGCGAGCCAGACCCGCGAGCGCTTCGGCCATAACCGGCATGCAATCGCGGACCGGCATCAGTTTCGAGACTTCAGCTTGTGTGAGAATCAGCACCTTTGTCATTTGGTGACTCCGCGCTCAGAGCTTTCGATAAACTGGATCAGATAATCGATCTCCGCGAATCCGCTCAGCTCCTCTTTCATTTTCTCGAGCGCCTGCGTGGTGTTTAGCTTCGACGCCAAAAGCAGTCGAAACGCGCGAGCGATGTTGCTGATCTGATCCGCCGTGAAGCCGCGTCGTTTTAGTCCGAGTGTGTTCGGCCCGTAGCATTTCGCGCGAGCGCCGTCCGTTCGGGCGTAGGGCAGCGCGTCCTTCACGACTTTCGTATACGCGCCGATGAACGCATCTCTCCCGACTCGCGCGAATTGATGTATCCCGACAAAAGCCCCAAGCGTCACGTGGTCCTCGATCACCACGTGGCCCGCAAGTGAAGCGCCATTCGCGAAAATAACGTGATCTCCTACGACGCAGTCGTGGGCAACGTGAGATTGAGTCATGAAAAAGTTATCGGAGCCGATGACAGTCAGATTCCCCCCGCCCTCGGTGCCGCGATGAAGCGTCGTGTATTCGCGAAAGGTGTTTCGTTCGCCCGCGCGCAGCCAGCTTCGTTCATCATGAAATTTCAAATCCTGCGGAACCTGTCCGGCTGAAACGAATGGAAAGAAAACCGACCCGCTGCCGAACTCGGATGGGCCTTCGATGACGCAATGGCTCGCAACGCGAACATCGTCGTGAAGAATGACGTCATCGCCGACAATCGAGTACGGACCAATTGAGACATTCCGGCCGAGCTCTGCCTTCGGGCTCACAATCGCTGTTGTGTGAATGGACACGTCGCGACGTTCTCCTAAAGTGGCTCGACGATTGGCTCGACGGTTGGCTCGACCGGGGTGAACGCGGCGCGATTGATCGAATCGTCTCGCTGGATCAACGCGCGATCCACGAGCGAGGATGAGATTAAGGCTTCGGCGACGAGTTGTCCGTCAACGTAAGCTTCGCCGCGCAGTTTTATGTAACGCGGACGGAGCCTGCGCACGGTGAGTTCGAGCCTTAGTTGATCGCCGGGCACTACGGGCCGGCGGAACTTGGCCGCGTCGATGCCGGTGAAGAACACCAACTTGCTCTCGCGGTCGGGTAGGTTTGCGAGCATCATCACACCGGCGGTCTGGGCCATCGCTTCGACGATCAACACGCCGGGCATCACCGGCGCGCCCGGAAAATGTCCCGCGAAGAACGGCTCATTGAGCGTTACGTTCTTTATTCCAACTACGCGTTTGGCCGCCTCGTATTCGATGATTCGATCGACGAGCAGAAACGGATACCGATGAGGCAGGATCGCCTGGATTTGAGTTATGTCCAGTATCGTTTCCATATTCGTTTGTGACTATTCTTCAGAAGCCGGCTTCAAGTTCTCAACCAGCTTCTCCAGCTTCTTCAATCGCTCAGCCATCTCAGGAAGCTGCGAGTATAACACCTGCGAGCGCCGCCACGAATTGTGATCATGAGCCGGCGTGCCCGAAACAAACGCGCCGTCACCAATATTTTTTGTCACGCCCGCCTGTCCAGTGACAATAACATCGTCGCCGATCGTTATGTGCTGATTGGTGCCGACCTGTCCCGCGATCACACAGCGCTTTCCGACGCGCGTGCCTCCTGAAAATCCAGTCAGCGCCGCGACCACGGTGTCTTCACCGATCTCGCAGTTGTGACCAACGTGCACCAGGTTGTCCAGCTTCACGCCTCGTGCGAGGATCGTGTCGCCGAAACCGCCGCGA
>Ga0070699_100000045_pt1 | contig 125943 bp, 105 predicted proteins | sample KBSK1503metaG_FD_65473 | JGI IMG/M metagenome (GOLD analysis project Ga0070699, IMG submission 65473) | Corn, switchgrass and miscanthus rhizosphere microbial communities from Kellogg Biological Station, Michigan, USA - KBS K1-50-3 metaG | ecosystem: Host-associated > Plants > Roots >... | reverse complement strand
CGGTCTATATGTTAGGCGCAAAGATGAGAGTCAACCCCCAAATAACGGACTTGTGCCGTGCTACTAGCTGTCTGTCCATAATAGTTCTTGACTCTCACCTCAGCTTCATAGATGTCCTAAGGTGTGTTGCTGGCCACCGATTTGCGGTCACAAACCGTAGCGCCGAAGGCGCGATATTCAACAGCCAGGGGCAAGCGAAGCGTCGCCCCTGGTGGGGCACATAGATGCGAACCTAGCCCTGAAAGGGCGGAATATAGTTTGAGCCCTTGATCTCAATCGTATTGCGCCCTTTCAAGGCTTCACCGGCGGGGCGCGACGTTCCAGGGGCGACGCTTCGCTTGCCCCTGGCTATTGGATGTCGCGCCTTCAGCGCTCCTCGATTCAGGATCACGGCACCAACACAGGTTGGGACAGCACTGAAATTCCGCTTCGCTTGCGCAGCACGCTAGCTCGGTTATAAGCTCATTCACCGCTGTCAAATCACTCAAAAAGGAGTCCAACTTCATGAAAGTCTACGGCACTCAGGAGATCAGAAACATCGGCATTGTAGGTCACGGTCACGCGGGCAAAACATCGCTCGTTTCGGCGATGCTCTTTGACGCGGGGGCCACCAATAGATTAGGCCGCGTAGACGAAGGAACCACCACCACCGATTACGACGAAGATGAGATATCCAGAAAACTCACCATCATAAGCTCGCTTGCCTACTGCGAGTGGAACGGAACAAAGATCAACTTATTGGACACACCGGGATTTGCTGCATTCATACTCGACGCAAAAGCCGCCTTGCGCGCTTGCGACTCCGCGCTCGTCGTCGTCGACGCCGTCAGCGGAGTCGAGGTTCAAACCGAAAAAGCGTGGAGCTACGCCGACGAGTTCAACATCCCAAGACTGATCGTCGTTGCCAAGATGGATCGCGAACGCGCGGACTTTGAAGCCGCGGTCAGCAGCATCACCGAAGCGTTCGGGCGCTCGGCGGTGCCGGTTCAAATGCCGATAGGTCGAGAGGGCGGATTCAAAGGCGTCATCGATCTGGTTCACATGCGCGCGTATACCTACGAAGCCGATGGGAGCGGCAAGATGACCGAGGGCGATGTCCCGGCGGAATTGAAAGCCGCCGCGGATGCGGCTCGCGAGAAAATAATCGATGTTGTGGCCGAGAGCTCTGAAGAGTTGATGGAAAAGTATTTCGCCGACGGCACATTGAGCGACGCTGATTTGATTCCCGGGATAAAAGCGGCGGTGACCGAGCGAAGATTGTTTCCGATATTCGTTGCGTCGGGAATTCCCAACATAGGCATTCAGCCGCTGCTCAACTCAATCGTCGAACTCGCCCCGGCGCCCGATGAGCTCGGACCGGTCAAGGGTCATCCGAGTCCAGACAGCGATGAAGAGATCGAGCGTGAGGAAAAAGACATCGCTCCGTTTTCGGCGCTGGTATTCAAGACCGTCGCCGATCCGTTCGCCGGCCGCATCAATATCTTCAAGATTTTCTCCGGACATGTTAAATCCGACGCGACTGTTTACAACATCACAAAGAGCACGAACGAACGACTCGGTCCGCTCCACGTGATGCAAGGCAAGGCGCTCGAGAAAGTTGCCGAAGCTCACACCGGCGACATCATCGCGGTGACCAAGCTTAGAGAGACTCACACCGGCGATACGTTCTGCGAAAAGACAGCGCCAATCGCTTATGAGACGGTTCACTTTCCGAGGCCCGCAGTTGCTTTCGCAATAACGGCAAAGACGCGCGCGGACGAAGACAAACTCTCGCAAGCGCTTCACAAGATGCTCGAAGAAGATCTGGCGTTGAGGTTTGATCGCGACCCGCAGACCAATGAGTTTCTGTTGGCAGGCTCGGGTCAGACTCACGTTGAAGTCGCGGTGAACAAATTGAAGCGCCGGTACGGGGTTGAAGTCGAGCTTCATCCGCCGAAGGTCGCTTACCTCGAGACCTTCAAGGGCCGCGCCGAAATTGTCGGGCGGCACAAGAAACAAACCGGAGGACGCGGCCAGTTCGCGGAAGCCACCTGTGTCTTTGAAGGATTGCCGCGCGGCGGAGGATTCGAATTCGTGGATAAGATATTCGGCGGCGCGATCCCTCAAAACTGGAGACCCGCGGTAGAGAAGGGAATCAAGGACGCAGCCGCGCGCGGGGCGATCGCGGGATATCCGCTGGTTGATTTCAAAGTCGAGTTGATTGACGGCAAGTTTCATCCGGTCGATTCGGACGACCTCTCATTTCAGCTCGCGGGCCGCAAGGCTTTTCGAATGGCGATCGAGAAAGTGAAGCCGGTGCTCCTCGAACCGGTGATGAATGTCGAGGTCACGGCTCCCCAGGAAGTATCGGGCGACATACTCGGTGACGTGAACTCGCGGCGCGGGCGCGTGTCAGGGATGGACACGAAGGGCAATCAGGCGGTTGTGAAGGCGCAGGTTCCGCTGTCGGAGATGCTGTCGTATCAATCTACGCTCAACTCGATCACTGGCGCGCGAGGGTCTTACACGATGGAGCTTGATCATTATGCGGAAGTGCCGGCATTGATCGCGCAGAAGATCGTTCATCAGGCAGTTGAAGAAGGACGGGTTCGCGTAACGGAAGAGGAGTGACGCGGCGACGCGGCGAAGGGGCGAAGGGAGACGGGGCGAGGGGGCGACACGGCGAGTGGGGGGACAGCGATGTTTTGAAGCAATTCTTAAGAAGGGAGCCAAGTGAAGGAGAGGATCAAGAGCTATCGAGACCTCCGCGTGTATCAGGCGGCAATGAATGCAGCGATGCGCATTTTTGAAGTAACAAAGACATTCCCGGCGGAAGAAAAGTATTCGATGGTCGACCAGATGCGGCGCTGTTCGCGCTCGGTGTGCCGCAATATTGGCGAAGCGTGGCGAAAGCGCCGCTATGAGGCGCATTTCATTAGCAAGCTGAGCGATTCAGAAGGCGAAGCCGAAGAAACGAGAGTCTGGCTCGAATTCGCATGGCGTTGCCGCTACATAAAAGAGTCGGACCGTGACGAGTTGGACGAAACCTACGACAAGATTCTCGGCCAGCTTGTTCGGATGATAAACCACCCTGACCAATGGACAATTCACTAGAATATGATTCGGAAACGATTGTCCTACCGCGCGGTTCGTCCGAATCGCCTCCTCTCCCCATCGCCCCGTTGCCGGGTTACTCTGTCGCCGCGTCCCCGCGTCCCCGCGTCTCCGCGTCGTCCATACTCCTCATCTTCATCGACGGCGTAGGAATAGGAACTCGCGGTGAACATAATCCTCTTGATGGGTTGAACTCGGAATTCTTCTCAATATTTCAGGGAGAAGAAGGCGGGCTGCCGTTCGATGGCGTGATGGCGGAAACTGACGCGCGACTCGGCGTCGATGGACTCCCCCAAAGCGCGACGGGACAGACCGCGATTCTCACTGGCGTTAACGCAGCCGAGCTTATCGGCCGTCATCTTCACGGCTATCCGTCTCCGCGACTCAAGCAAGTGTTATCCGATCACTCAGTCTACAAGAAGCTGATCGCACAAGGACGTTCGGTTACGTTTGCGAATGCGTACACGCGTTCATACCTGGACAATCCGCCGCGGTTTATTTCGGCAACGACCGTAGCGGCCCAGACTGCAGGTGTTCGTCTGCGGCTTCTCGAAGATCTTCAGGAAGGCCGCGCGGTCAGTCATGATTTCACCAACAGGTTTCTGATTGAGCGAGGATTCGAGGTTGATATCTGCACGGCGGAAGTAGCCGGCGAAAGACTGGCCAGGCTGGCCGCGGATCATGATTTCACGCTGTACGAGCACTTCATCACCGATCGCATCGGTCACCTGCAACGGCACGATCTGGCGAGGGATCACCTGTCGGATTTGACTCGATTCGTGCGCGCCGTTCTGGAAGCCGCCGATCTCTCGCGACAGACGGTCGTGTTGACAAGCGATCACGGCAACATCGAAGACCTGTCCACGCGAAGCCACACGTTGAATTCGGTTGCGACGCTCGCGTTTGGGTTCGCGCGCGAGCGTATTGCAGCGCGCGTGAGATCGCTTACCGACATAACGCCTGCGATAGTTGAGATCCTTGCGCCGCGGTCAAAGCAAGTGTGATTCGTTCGCAACGGCAATAAGGCGCCAGGTTGCGATCGATTCGATGCACATTGACGGCTTTCGGGCAGGCGAATATTGTTCGGCAATTAACGGGCCCCGACTTAACACCTGGCGAACACGAGTTAATGACCGTTCATCGGCGGTGGATCGGGATTAGGCAGATGATAGTGCGCGCCCGTTACGCCGCCGATCGCCTTCCTGAAGTACTTGGAATCAGTGGTTGCGTCGGCCAGCAGCTTGACTTCAACAGCCTTCGTGCCGGGTTTGATCGACGAGCTTGACCACAGGTTGGTTCCATTCGCTCTTCTAAGCCGGACTTCCTCACCGCTCGCCAGATCAAAGTGAACCAGCACGTCATGCGCGATTCGCCTTGTCCGATTGGAATTTCCCGTCTCCTGGTCGTCGTGAAGGCGACATTCTTTGAAATGGGCGCGTTTCAGATTCGAGCTTTGGAACTTTCCGGAATGGAACTTCAGAATGCAGTCGTACGCCGTTACGATAAAAACCGGCTTGTCTGTGGGATATATCTCCCTCTTTTTCAAGATGTCTTTTTTGAACGAAGCCAATTGCCTGACGCCGCTCTTGACGGTTCCATTCGCCGCAAGGTGTTGTACGTCAATACGCTCGTTGCGGTTGCCGAGCTTAATCTCCGGAGGCGGTAATGTGGGCTGGCCGTCCTCAAATACTTCGACGTCGTGTGGCCCCGCCGTTTCGAAATACCCAACGTCGATGTGAGGTTCTCCCAGGCACTCATCGACCATGAACCCACCACTGTCAAGATTGATTGTTACTCTCATGGCACTTCTCCTTTTTTGATTTGCATCACGACCGAGGGCGTTCTACAACTCAGAGTCGCGCTCTTTCTAAGACTGGTTGCGGCACTCGTTTGGATCAGAGTAAATCACATTATTGGCAGTTCAGTTTGGGGATGAGCCGCTGCCAACAACGATGAACGGAGCCCAATAGTAAGGATGCATATGAGACCGAGCCAAATCAAGCTGAGCTTTTCGTAGTGCGCCGGCTGCCGGCAGGCCGGACTCCTTGCGCTGCTTGTGAAACTCGATCATTAATTCACTTGTTGCCTGTGAATCCACCGGCCACAAGCTTGCGACAACGGTCGGCACACCCGCGGCAAGCAGTGGTCGGACCAGGCTCACCATTCCTTCTCCCCGGTAATACTGTCCCAATCCGCTTTGGCACGAGGACAGCACAACCAATTTGGTACGCGGCAATGTCATGCCGTTAAGTTCGTTAAAGTAAAGAAGCCCGTCGTTGGGATTAGCCTCCTGTTGTTGCGGGATTGCGTTTCTAAGAGCACTACTTTGCTGAGGTCCTGGTGGATGGATTGCTTCGGAACTCGGACCCCTTTTCGCAACGGCGTGTTGACCCGGCGCAGGCGCGCTATCGTGGGGCGACTGGCCGGCGAGCACAAGCGCCGCAAGCCACGGGGAGCTTTCAGAAACCAGACAGTGCAAAGCCAGATGCGCCACCTCACATTCCTTGATAGCAGCGCGCACCTTCGGCTCGGTAGCTTGCGCCCCGAGAAGCGTCACAGAACTGGATGCATCGTAAAGCTTCGCCGATTGGGTGGCTTCATTTTCCGCATCGATCAGCGACGGCAGATCGGGAAACAACGAGCGATTGAAATCCGGATTTCCGACAGCAAGGATTCTCTCGCGATCCCCGGCATGTGAGCGCTCGTCTTCTTTGATACATCTGATGAGTACTGAGGCGGACGGCGCGTAGCTGAGACGGCGGGTCTCCACCAGATATTGACCGGCGCCATCAACCAACCCCGCAAAGGGAAGAAAGTGCAGCGCCTTGTCCGGCACTATGCAAACTTGAGTATTGACGCCGATCTCATGTTCGACCGGCCGAATCAGGTAATCATAAAGCTCACGCGCGATGTTGTTGACCTCCTCTAATGGACGAGTACTCCGAAGCGCGGCTATGTATTCGCGCGTGAGGCGGTCCAGTGTTTCAGTGGTGGCTGGTGACTTCGCCAATTTGAGTCCCGAACTGGAAACAAGAAATAGATAAGTACCACTCGCGGTTACTGAATATTCCAACACGGTCAGATCGCCCGGTAGACCCGACTCGACTTCCAGAAGGCTCAACGGCGGGACGGATGCCGACGGACGCGAGCTCAAGACCGATGCCGGCGATGCCACGCGAAGTAGATCTTCGGCGCCGTGTGAGATTTCCTCAAGTAGCGCGCGAGCGCGCGAGCGCTCTGACATCTCGAACGCCTCGTCCGATCGCTTGAGAGCGTCAACATCGACAGAGATCAGTTGATCGAACACAAGGTGGCTGGCATCGAGAAAGTGACTTCGCTGGTCGCTGTCCGCGAGGTTGGCCCGATAACTTTCGATGCTCGATACTGCGCTAACCAGGTCGGATCGCGATTTGTCGTTCCGTCCCGCCGAAGCGTATGCGCTCGCGCGAGCGCGCAGAAGATCAATGGCGAGAAGTGCGTTTTCCTTGTCACCGGCCGCCAGAGTTTCAGCCTTTGAACAATATTCAAGCGCGCGATTGCCGTCGCCCGCGCGCGACGCTACTTCTACTGAGTCTAAGAGCACTCGCGTTTCGGTGCGATCCCGCGCGAGCCCAGGCTCGATTCGATCGAGATACGCAAACGCGCGCTTCAGGGACGATTCAGACGCGTCGCGTTCATCGAGCCGCGCGTTTTCAACAGCGATGAACGACGAGAACTCGGCCCCATAATCATGGAACATTCCCTGATTGGAATACGTCAGGGCTTGTTCGGCGTAAAGCAGAGCGAGTCTGTGCTGGTTTCGCCTGCTGTAGACGCCGGCAATCTGCGAGTAATTGTATGCGAGGCTTTGGAGCCGTCCCGCTTGCCGCACATTTTGCCGAATCAGACTTGTGGAATCGCGGAGGCACCCGAGTGCTGCATCGAGGTTTCCAAGGTGTGCGTGAGGAACACTCATGTACTGGAGTATCCGAGACTCGAGTCCAGGCGACTCGCCGCACAGGGACACAGCTTGCTGGAAATATTTGATTGCCAGAGAGTCCTGGCCCAAGCGCGATGTTTCAAGCGCGAACTCATTCAGATATCTCGCGCGGTCATAAGGCCACGCTCGCGACTCGGTGGCGTAGAGGATCTGCTTCAGCTTGCGTAGACTCTCAGAAAAGCGTTTTGCATCGTAGCAGTGGTCCGCCACCTTAAACGCCGAAAGCGTCTCAAAGATATTATTGCCCCGATCGTGGAATCGCTGCTCAAGTCGCTCGAAGATGGGGATCCGGCGGGCTGCGCTTTCTGTGCCGCGGGCCGTGTCCACATACTCCTTAATGAGCGACAGTTCAGCTCTTCGCTGTGAGTCATCGGCGAGGCGCCGCAAGTACTTCGCGATGTCGGCGGCCAGTGAGTCCTCCATCTTCCTTATGAGAACCGTCCCGATCAAATCCAACTCTGACAGTGCGCGCTCGGCCCCCGGATTGTCGCCCGCGGCGGCGCGTTCGAGGTGCCGAATCGCCACATCCCAGACCGCGTGAACACGCAGCGATTCCGAGTTCTCGTCTGCGATCCTGGTTGCTTCATCAAATTGGTTCGCGGTGAAGGCGGCATCAAATTCGGCAACCGGATCGAACGCAGCTTTTTCCTCCAGGGGCTCGCTGGGAAGCTCGTCGATCCGGCGAGCGATTTCTTTGCGCCAGTCGGCGTCGCGCTCGCTTTGCGCCGCGTGATTCAAGTCGTCGCGCGCTGGAGCGCTCAGCATGAGTTGTTCATAACAAAACGCGCGGTTGAAGAGCGCCTCGGGCATATCGGGCTTGGCGTTTATCGCGACTTCAAACTCGTCAATCGCGTCTTCAAACTTCGCCTGTTGTATCAGGCAGACTCCCAGGTCGTTGTGCGCTTCAGCGTTCTTGGGTTCGCCGGCGAGCGCCAGGCGCAGGTACGAGCCCGGGTCTGATTCCTTCTTCCCCTCGCTCAACAACAATCGCGCATAAGCGAGATTAGCCCCCGGTTCGCCATTCGCAACGGCGTCTTGGATCAGATCCTTTGCCTGATCGAGCCCGGCGTTTGATGCGGGCGGATCCTGATCCGCGGGCTTGTACTCGCCGCACTTGAAGCCGCCCGACAATCGAGGTTCGATCAGGCGCCGCTTGCTGAATGCTTCTATCAGCCCGCGCGTGCCCCGCTCGACTCTTGAGCCCCGTGTTCTCCTGATCAGAACAGCCGCGACCGCAAGAGCGGCGATCACGAGTAAGATGATCACAACCGGGAGCCGCACTCTGGACTTTGGCCTGCTGCTCTCGCGAGCCTCGAACGCCTGTTTCATTGCAGCCATAACGTGAGATACCTTGCGCGGGAGAGTATGTATATCACACGGCGTTCACCAAATGAACCTCGCGAGGATTCACCCAAAAAAGTCTCAGGTTGACACCGCCTTGATTGCTGAATTACGGTGTGTGTCTGTTGCGAATCCAAAGAAAATCGAGAATACGATGAACTCCAACGCGAACAAAATATGGCCCCGGACCGCGTTCTCTTTGCTGCTGGCTCTGACACTGTTGACCTTGCCCGGCGATGCGCAGCGCGTGACACAACAGCGAGCGGCCAATGTAAGACTCGCGGCGAAGGCGAAGCTGGTAGTTGTGATTGTAGTCGATCAGTTTCGTTATGATTATCTCGAACGCTTCGGCGATCTCTTCGGAAGCGGGGGGTTCAACCGTCTCGTCAATCAGGGCGCGTTTTTCACCAACGCGAACTACGATTACGTACCGACCTTCACCGCTTGCGGCCATGCGGCGATCTTCAGCGGCTCGGTGCCCGCGCAAAATGGAATCGTTGGCAATGCATGGTTCGATCGAGAGTCCGGCCGAGTGCGGATAATGGTCGGCGACGATGCTGCCAGGTTGGTCGGTTCTCGAGGCCTGGCGGAAAAGCCCGGCGCGTCGAGCCCGCGTTATCTCATCGGCACGACAATTGGCGACCAGATGCGGCTGGCGAACAATTTTCAATCAAAGACTGTCGCGGTATCTCTCAAGGATCGCGCCGCCATTCTCCCGGCCGGCCAGCGCCCAAGCGGGGCGTTCTGGTTCGATGAGGCAAGCGGGGAATTTGTAACTAGCGATTACTACTCCAGTCAGCTTCCCTCCTGGGTCAAGAAGTTCGATTCCGAAATACGCGCCGACAAGTATTTCGGAGCGAAATGGGAACGCGTGCTTCCTGAGCCATCCTACAGACGAGCGCAGGCTGAAAATCTGCCGCTGCAAAAATCGGCTCTTGGTTCGCATTTTCCGTATATCGTCACCGGCGGCGATGAGAAACCGGGCCCCAGGTTTTACAACGCCTTTACACTGACGCCGTTTGCTTCGGAGTATCTTGCCGAATTCGGGAAGGCAGCGCTTCAAGCTGAGTCGCTTGGCGCTGACGATTACCCCGATCTCTTCTCCATAAGTTTTTCATCGCCCGATTTGACCGGACACTTTTACGGTCCGGACAGCCAGGAGGTCGAGGACTCATACATTCGGCTGGATCGCGTCATCGCGGACTTGCTCGCTTACATCGATAACAAGGTCGGGCTTGCCAACACGATCATCGCCGTCACCGGCGATCACGGCGTCGCGCCGGTTCCCGAATACATGCAGTCAAAGGGATTTGACGCGGGGCGAATCCCGGTGCGAGACCTGACCGATGCCGTGAACAAGGCTCTGGGAGCCCGTTTCGGTGACGGCAAGTGGGTCCTCAATCTCATCAACGATCAGTTGTACCTGGATCAAAAACTGATCGCCGAAAAGAAAGTAAGTCCGGCGGAAGCCGAACGCATAGCCGGTGACGCCGCGATGTCGGTCGCGGGGTTCGTGAACTATTTTACCCGAAGCCAAATCGTCGAAGGGCGCGTGCCGGCCAGTCCCGTTTGTCGCCGCATTATGAACGGCTTCAGCCGCACACGCTCCGGCGATGTGTGGCTTGTCACAAAACCGTTATGGTTCATCGCCGAAGGCAGCTTGCCGACGACTCACGGGTCGCCGTACAACTACGACACGCACGTGCCTGTGATCATCGCCGGCGCGGGCGTGAAGCCGGGCCGATACAACGGCGAATGCTCGCCGTCCGACATCGCGCCGACGCTTGCGGCGTTGCTCGGCATCGAACCGCCTTCAAATCGGACTGGCCGGGTGCTTGTCGAAGCGCTGGCGTCATCTGTCCACGCGGCCAAGGCCGAATAGAAGCGTCCCCGCAATTCCCGTATGCATTCTTATAAGTCCACAACATCCATTCATGCGAGAGTCGCCCGCGCCTTGTTGGTTACATTGACTCTTTGCTTCGCGATACACGAGTGCGCGGCTCAGCAGCGCCGGCGGCCCCTGAAAATCGAGCCTCAAAAGCCAGCGACGGCGCCGGAGCCGCAACCCGGGCTTACGCCTCGCGAGGTGCTCGATCGCGCGCGAAACAGCGGCACGCCGGACGAACGAATCGCGCTTCTGGAAAAGTTCGTTGCTTCGGCGCGGGGAACCGATCTCGAACGAGAGGCGCGCGAGCTGTTGATGCGTGAGTACGCGCTCAAGGGTGAGCAGGCTCTCAGGGAAGGGAATCCGCAACAGGCTGTGCGGGCTTTCAAATCCGTGTTCCGCACGGCGGCCGATCCCATCACCGATAAGGTCTTCGCTCAATACGTGTTTCCGTTGCCAATGGCGATGAACGCTTTTGGGTATCGTGTCGAGGCAGCGGACCTTATGCGCTCATTCGAATCGCGATTCGAAAACGACGCGAATCGTTTGGTCGAGATTGGTTTCTTTTACGTTCAGATCGAAGCGCCGGTCGAGGCTGTCCGGTTGCTTGAACGCGCGGTCCAACTGGCGCCTCGGGATCATCGCGCGCATAACAGCCTTGGCAGTGCTTACTTGATCAGCCTGAGAATCGACGACGCGATCGCAGAATTCAATCGCGCGCTCGAACTTGATTCAAAAGACGAGTTCGCCAACTTGAATCTCGGCAATTTGTCGCGTGCGATGGGCGATTACGAGCGTGCGGTATCTTACTATCGGAAGCAGATTGAGCTGAAGCGCGACGATGCCGAAGCGCACTCCGGGTTGGGAATCGCCCTGCTTGCTTTGGGCCGGGATGAAGAAGCCGGCCCCGAACTTCGCCGCGGCCAGGAGCTGGCGCCCGGCGATTATCGTTTTCTCACTCAGCTATCGTTCTTCTACGTATCGCGAAAGAAACCCGCGCTTGCGCGGGCGTTGATCGAACAGGCGGCGCGTATCGAACCGCGTTATGCGTGGGCGTTCATCGCAAAGGCGGAGACCGACGCGGCCGAAGGAAAGTTCGGCGACGCGCTTGCGACGCTTATCGGCGCGCAGGCTCACGCGGGATTCGCTACGCTCACCTTCGAGTTGGCGAAGGCGTTGATGGCAGTTGACGGCTACGATCAGGCAACCGAGGTAATGGGAAAGGCGTTCACTCTCAACAGCGATGGTGAATTCGAAGCGGTGCTCGGCGGAGCGGTCAAGGCGCGATCGCCAAGGCTCGACTTGTTGCTCGAACGGGAGAGACAGGCTGCTCTCTTCTTGAGTTACGATCCGACGACGACATTTCAATACCGGCTCGCGGAAGCGATCGCGAAGATCGATCACTACTCCAAGGTTGCGCTCGCAGCGCGCAAGACTCAGCAAGCCGCGGCTCGCAAGCGGCCCCGTCCGGGGCAATCGAAATCCGCCGACTCGGCTGACGATGATGCAAAAACGGTGACGCGCCCTCGCCGCGCGGGGGAGGTTCCGGCGCTCACCGCGGAGTTGTCGGCGGGGCGCGACAGCTCGCTTCCGGGTATGGAGGATCTGCTTCGAGCGCTGACCACATTCACGACGCTTGATGATGGCCGCCAGGCGTTTCGAATGGTCTGGGCCGCGCGCAAACTCACGGAGTCAAATCTCGCGCTTGATGCGGCGGAGCAACTTGCGCGGCGGGCGATCGCTCAGGCTGAGACAGTGACCGAGCCTTCGGGCTCGATGCGAGACGCACCGCTTCTCGATCGGGGCGGGCGGCGCGCGATGTTCCTCGGCCGCGCTTACGATGCGCTCGGTTGGGCTCAATTCAAGAAGGGCAACACGCGCGCGGCGCTGGAAAGCTTGATCAAGTCGGTCGATGTTTATCCGAACAGCCTCGATCGCAAGGTCGCGATTTGGCATCTCGCGGTTGCGACTCAGGAAGCGGGCGACGACCGGCGCGCGCTCGAGTTGTACATCGCGAGTTATGATCCTGGAATGCCGACCGCTTCAGTGAGGCGCGCACAGATCGAGACGCTCTACAAGCGAGTGAACGGTTCGCTCTCAGGGCTCGAAGAAAAGCTCAAGCAACAATGAGCCTGGAATACTCTTACACCTCGGTTCCAGGCGCGAACCGCGCGAGGAACGTAATAGTGGAGAGGTGACCGGCGCTACGCAAAAAGATTTATTAGCCGCATGATGTTCCCGCCCAGTATCAGTGCTTCTGCCGTGTGTTGCAGACCCAGGAGACGAATCTTGTAGAGCTCCAGCGCCGGATGCAACCACGGCCCGTCTGATCCGAACAACACCTTGTGCGCGCCCGCGCGCTTCACGGCCTGCACGAGGTAGTCGAACCGCCGCACGCCGGACGTGTCCGCATAAACATTCGAATGGTGAGCCAGCAAATCAATGACTTGCCGGTGCGCCCGCCAATCATCGCCGAAGCTCCCGAGGTGAGGGATGATGAAATTCACGTCCGGGTATTCGGGCGCTAGAGCTTTCACGGCTTGAGCCTGGCCGGCGACGTCAACCAGCAGAGGCAGACGCAATCTCCTGGCTGTCTCACAGACCTCGCGCGTTGGCATCGCGTCGTGGCCGTGGACCTTGATTCCGCGAAAGCCCCACTCCGCTACCGCCCGTCTGACCATCTGAAAGATACGGCCTTTATCGCGAGCGCAATGCACGAAGGCAAAGCCGATCAACCTATCGGGATATCTTGCGACGACGCGTGCAAGCTCCAGGTTCGCGGTGGCGTAGTCACTGTGAAAGGCAGAGACTACGACGGTCTTATCAATGCCCGCGGCGCCGGCTCGGCACAGATACGGTTCAATCGAGACGTCAGAGTTCCAGGGATCGGTCTTTATGTCGCCTTTGCCCGCGTGACAATGAGAGTCAATAATCATCAGTGATTCATACCCGCAAAGTTGTTATTCAAGCCGGTGCGACGCATTGTTGATTCTTTCGCTGGACCAGGCTCTTGGTGATTGATGTCTCTTCGGTTCAGCCAAGAATCTGATGGCTGTTCGAATGACATTGTAGGAATCTGGGTGTGTTCCGACTATCGCGCAGGCTCATTGGTGCCAGACGACTGCTGGAACGGGCAGCATCGGCGGAACTATCCAGGGCCGGATGAAAACAACCCCCTTATTGCCTCCACGTCGATCAATGTAGTTAATGACGCCTCCTCCAATACCCGCCGAAGCCGCGAGGATTCCACAAACCAATTTGACGTGAGGAATCGGGGCTATTGCGGAACACAATGTTCCTAATCCACCGCCCACCCTCAGTGCGTCCAGCAGATCGCGTGTATGACATTCATTAAGCCATATTCTGACTCCCCACCACGAGACTTCCACTGCCGTGCGTCCGGGACAAGCTGGCACCTCGCCTAATTCCAGCTCCAACTCGGCCGTGCCCGATTGGCCTGGCCTTAGTTGTGCGTTTCTGCGTCTCATTGAATCAAGCAGGCTGACGGCCATCTGAGGATCGATTCTTAACCTTGCGGCGACCTCGCCGGGAGTTCGCGCCGGCAGAGTGAAATGGAAAACGCCATTCCGTCGCCCGACATATTTTCCGATCGCCCCAATTGCCCTCATAAGCTGAACATGAGCATTCTGGTGCTGTTGAACTTTCTGTTGAAGGAGCGCATTCGGCATCCGAGTTTGTTCGGCCATTGTGGAGTTGACCTGCGCAGGTTCTTCGCGGAATTCCGAGTACGCATACGGCACCGCCTCGCATCGGGCGCATCCCGATTCCGAACCGCTCAATTCTTCCTCCCACTCCAGGAGTCCAAGGTCATATCCTCTTACCATGACAGCACCTCCTACTTGATGAATGCGACCTGAGCTATCGAGGTGTGCGCGGACCGGATGGAACAGGTCTTGTTCTGACTGGGTGAGCAACTGGTCGGCCAGGCACTGCCCTGACGCCAGATGCGGGTACGCGAACGGGCCTGGGCCGTGTGGGAGGCACTCTCGCGGGCGCGGTTCTGACGCCGCCGGTGGGCTGCACGGTTCGCACAATCGGAAGCCACCAGTTGCCTACGGCCTGCGGATGATTCATGAAGCGATCCAGGAGCTGACGAAACCGCGTGCCCTGAAGCTCAGGTCCCTGACGCGGCAAGCGCCGTGCCCACGCATTGCTAATCTCTTGCCAGAAGGCACGCACTGCAACGATAGCCAACGAGCGAGCGACGAGGTTGTACGGGTGATTCTGTGCGTCTTTGGCAAGCCGTGAGTGCGAGGTCTCGATGATCTGGTCGTTGCCGCCTGGGATCGGAAATGCTCGGTTGCCGGTTTGTTGTGCGGATGCGTCTACAAGCGGTCTGAGCAACTGCGCGACAGCGGACCGCAGAGGATAAAAAAGCGCGCGTTCGATCTGCTGCTCTATCACCCGCTTGATAGCGGGAATACCAGTCGCCTCAAACGCCCTCATCAACTGGTCGTAGACAGTGAGTGCGACATCGCCGAGCAAACGCCGGATGAGAACGCGCAAAATCTTTTCGCGCATATTCGATGGCTCCGATCCTGGGGTGCGACCTTCGTAGTGCGTTATGAGCAGCTTCTCCAGCGACACGAGTGTGTCGCCGAGCAAGAACACTCCCGTCGTCAAACGGTAGCGGCCGAGGCTGTCGCGCACCGGCTGGCCGTTGCTTGCCCATCGTCCAGTCATAGGATCGCCAAATCCAGTTAGCTGCGTTAAGCAAAGCTCGATGAAATTGGAATGCGCGTAGAAGTCTTCAATCGTGTGCAGAGCGTTGCCGAAATGTTCAAGCCCTCTTCCCTGGCGGTCGTTGCGTCCATGCTGCATAGCCAGGCCAAGCTGCCTCAGCACATAATTCTGAGAAGCCAGTATGTAGTTCTGGATTGCTCCGCGCCCTTCGCTCCAGAGACTCAATCCGTGCCGGGGAGCTTCCGGTTCATCCTCAAGTCGTCTCCGGCCCTCTGGAATAACAGTGCAGGTTGAAGGATTCAAGGAGACGCCGTACTCGCGCGGATTGTCTATGTGCTCTTCCCACCGATATGTGCCGAAGCGTATACGGTCAAGGCGCTTGCCGAACTTGGCTTCGGCCACGACATCAACCACTTCGAATATCAGATTGCAGATGAAACCGGAACGCGAGCCGAAAATGCGAGGGAAGGCCGGAACGATCAATTGCGAGTAGTCACGCTGCCAGTTTCCAAAATATATCGCGGTGATCAAATCTGCCGGGGCGTGCAGCGTCCTTAGAGCGTCCCGTTCTATCCTCTCGTGTCCGTAGTCGGGGTTGGCATCAAACAAATCTCCATCATCTTCGGGCAGCGGCGGCATGAATCTTAGCCACGTCGGCGAGGTCAGGCTATGGCCGTTATGCGAACAACCTGAGCCCCATTCATAAGCCGGATCCTTATCGCACTTGCTCATTAGGGCGTCACTCCGCGTTTTTGGGAAAAAGCCATTACTGTCTAAGAACTCAAGGTCGTAAGCTCTCGTCATGCTGTGGAGTCCTTATGAGGTTATGGCCATTTGATGGGTCATGTCAGAACGACACAGGAACGCTCAGCGCAGCATCGACGAGTGGGAGTATTGACTTCCATTCACCAGGCAACGTGTTTAGTTTAATTCCCTTGAGGCAGGGGAAGCGCGAAAAGAAAACTAAGTCTGTCAAGCTGTTCCGATTGCGATTCCCACTGCGTATTGCATCAAGGACCATCTGAAACTCAGGGTTACCCTTGCCAATGATGACACGCCCCCTGGGCGGGTCCTCTCCCGACCAGCCGCCCTCAAACTCAGATTCAAGCAGTCCGGATTCGTGGTAGACTTCCGCGTAAGGATCGTCCAACTTTCTGTCAAACTCGTAGATTTCCGGGTAGCAAGCTTTACACATAGGAATACCTCCAGAATCGCTCTCTCTACCTTGAAGGTCTATTCATCCCTCTAGCGAGGTTAGCTGAATACGGATTCGCTCATTGCGCGCACCGCGGGGCGCGCGCCGTTGCCGTTTTGCGCCCGCGCCGTTACCGAGAGCGTTTGCGCGCTGGTCAGCCACTCTTCACAAGGCTCGGCGATCTCCTGCAGCAAGGCTTCAAACGGCGCGCGCGTCGTGTTCAGAATAAACGACTGCCCTAACCATCGAAGGATTTCTCGTCCAGTGATGGCCATTCGGTTTCGTGGCGACACATTTACCGATTCGCGGAAGTAGCGGCGGAGAACGTCTTCGATCACATCCCATGCGTTGTCCGCGCCAAACAGACGTTTGATGTCGTCCGAATTCAGAATCTTGAATGCCTCTTCCAGAAGCTGCATGCCTTCCACGCGCAGCACATTGATATGGCCGTGAGAGAAGTTCTTGATGTTATTGCGCAAGTCCAGTCCGGCGCGCCTGACAATCGCGATGCTTCCAAAGCTTGGATCGTTTGCGCGCTCGCGTATCACTTCCGACACTCGCTTGTCGCGGAAGAAGCGCGCAACCTGGACGATGAAATTGGAGAACAGCCCGTGAAACTGCCGGTTGGGCGACGCTCCCAGCGCAGGTGGCGCGCTGGTGTAGCCGAAGGCGCGAAGATATGCCTGCAGGCGATCGCCGGCCGTGTAGCGCAGCACTTGCCGGCGATCAAACCTGTACAGCCCATAAGCGCCCGGGCCGTTCGATAGGCGCACCACTCCGGCTTTGAAGAGTTCCTGCAGCTTGAGGGTGACCTGAAACACGCCCAGCACTTCGTGCTGGTAGATGTAGTACAGGTCCGCGATGGCGTTGATGCGCTCGGGGGTGACTATCTCGTCGTAGGAGCCTACGGACGGCGCGATGCGCGCGCCTCCCAGATCCGCCGCCGCATCAGCCCCGATGCCGATCAGGCTTGCGAGACCGCCGTCGGGCAAGCCCGGCCTCCTGGCCTCGCTTTCGTCGACGATGTTCAGCAGCTCATTTACCCGCCCGTTGATCACTTCCGCCAGTTGCGGGTTCTGAATCAGGAGCGAAGCGTTTTGGCCGATGAGTGTTTCGCGCAACCTCGCCAGGCGATCCATCAGCTCCTGTTGCTGTTGCTCAGACTGAAAAGTATTCTTGCCCTGTGCAGCCATATCCGACCTCCTCACTGTTTGCTCTATGAAACTGATCCCTCCCGGAAACTAAGGCTTGATGCCAGTGGCTAGGTTGACGACTTGAGTCAATTCGCGGCCAAGCTCCCCCAATGCCTGCGTCACCTGGGCTACGCCCGTTTGAATAATTAGGCCAATCCCATTGGTGAGTGTTGTTAGAGCCGTTGCTTGAGCCGCGGCCTCTTGCTTGACCGCCTCCACTTCGTTCAACCGCGCGCCTCCCCTCACCAACAGGTTGGGCCAATCTGTGGTTGCGGATGTTTCAATCCACAGGAGAACCTGCTCAACCGTCGCAGAGTTGGCGCCTATCGCTGTGACACGACGATCCACAGGCCCGAAGCCGGCAAAGTCCATCGCCGCGTACACCTCTTGAATCGTGCTCGGGATTGCGTCGATCACCCACAACACCCGGGCCAGAGCCGTGCCTTTGAATGTCGTGATTTGCCCCGCCGTGCCGAGGGCGTTAATCGCCGTCTTGTAAGAATTCCACGCGTTCTCAAGATCGTCGACATAGTCGTTGAGCAGAGCGAAGTTTGCTTCATTCTGCTCTCTCTCTCCGATGTCCATTTCTCGCTCAGGCGGCACAAGCGGGTTTATCCCCAACGCGGTCTTGAGGTCGGTAATATCTCGCTTGAGGTTGGTTATGAGCACGTCAACTCTGGGTTGCAGAGCGCCGCCCCCGCGGCCGAACTCGGTCACGATATTCCCAAGCAAACCGCGTATGTCTTCCTTCAGCGGGTCAATCTCTTCTTCGTCGGGATCGAGGAAGGTCGCCTCCACCGCGTCGAGCAAGCTGTCGATCCTGTCTTGAATATCTTTGGCCTGCCGGGAAAACGTTGCTTGTGTCCCTTGAGCGGCCTGCGGGCTGTCGGGTGCTACCGCTCCGCGTGGGCGCCAGGTATATGAGGTTTTTCCGTTGACTTGTTCCTGTTGAAACGCTGCGGTCAATTGTTCGACTATCCTCGTGGGGTTGTTGCTGATGCTCGAGCCCAATATGTTTGTCAGGCTGCTGTTTACCAAATCGCCGAACTGAAGCGAGCCAGTAGCGCCGGAGGCGGGGAGCGCAGTGAAAACAGGCTGCGCCGCTTGAGGCGCACAGCAGGAGTTCTTTGGGCCAATCACCTGCTGGAATGTGTTGGCGAGTGTGTCAAGCAGGAAGCCTGCCGAAAACACGAAAGGCGGAATCGCCATCGAACCGCAAATCTTCAACGGGCATCTGGGCCTGGTGGAGCGGTCGAGAGTGAAAGAGACTCCGGGTATTCCCGAACTGATTGAGTCCGGAACCGCGAGAGCAAACTCACCAGGCTGGACGTCGTTGAAGGTGAAACTCCCATCCTGGGAGCTCATTGCTGAATACCTGCGCGGAGGAACCCCGGCCGTGGGATTGACCTCTACCAGCGTTACGGTGACTCCGCTCACCCCCTGGCCGCGTGTAAGCTCGATCTTGCCCGTGATTGTCGCGAGCGGTTCACCATACGCGATGTTAAGTGGGCCAACCTCGACTCCGGGCAGAACGAATATGGTAAGAGTATCGCTTGCCAGCGTCAGGCTCTCGCCTTCAAATTCCACGGGAAACCGGAGCGAGAAGTTTCCAAATCCAACATTTTGGAATTGATAGTACCCCGTGTCGTCCGTAGTAGTGCGAGCTACCGGAACGCCATTACTGAGTAAAGCTACCGGCACACCCTGAACAGGCCCCCGCACGGTGGTTGATCCTGAGGTGGTTAAACTTTGCGCCCTCGTCTTATCGCAAATCTCGTCGGCGTCAGTTTCGCGGCAGACGTATCCGAAGATACAACTGGCCGGGAGCTTGTATCCGAAGTTGACGGTTTGCGTGTCGCCGTTGATCTGCACGCAAACCCTGTTTCCGCAGGAACCGCTCGGTTCGAGCTTGATAGCGGTTGCCTGGCAAGGCGCAGCTTGCAGGACGTTTGGTGAGATGTATGGAGCGACCGGCCGGTCACTTGCGCTCGGGTCGCTGGACTCGAAGGATTCTTCCTGGCCGATCACTTCGGCGGGATAGGAGTCCGCGCCTGCCGAAGCGTCAGTGGCCGCCGGCTGCGTATATGTGATGCAGATGGATTCCGGGAACTGGAGACAATAAGTTCCGGGCGCGAGGCCGTCAAAGGAGTAGCAACCATTGGAATCGGTTATGGCTGTTATGGGCCTCCTATAGGTTGACTGTTCCAGCGTAAGTTTGACCTCCAAGCCCGCAAGCAGCGGCTTGTTGGCACAATACCCAGTCGCATCAGTGTCGTAGAAAAGACAGCCGGCGATGCTCCCCGTATTAACGTCAATCTCAGCGGATGCGTTCGCGTACGGGCTTTCGAAGTCACCGGCGGCCGATTGCCGCGCCTGCTGTCTCTTCGCGCCTTTCTTATCATCTGTAGACATCGCTCATCTCCTTCTGTATTCCTGGTCTACTATGAAACCGTCTTTGATTGCGCCTGACTCTCCCTTTCAGGCGTGAGGCTGATTTGCTGCCCCGTGTTGGTTGTCTGTACGGACACAGACACCAGGCTCGCCCGCTCGCTTACCTCCTGCCAGCACTCGAAGAGCGCCACGCTCACTTCCTCGATAGGCGAACGGCATTGATCGAGCGCGTCTTTCACTCCGCTCACCCACTGGGGCCATTGCTTTCTCTGCTCTTCCGCAAGAGAGTCGAGCGCCTTCAAGGCCTCGAAAGAGACCATCTCGGAAAAATATCGCTTAGACACTTTGTTGATTGCCGACTGGCAAACAATCATCGCATTACGCGCTTCGCTCAAGTTTGGCTGCCTCGCGCTTGCTTGTAGTCCAAGTTGAGCCGCCGCTCTCGCCTCTTCGATCAGTCCGATCAGATCGTTTGTTGCATCGTCGTAGCGGTTCACAAGCACGTGGTCTTCGTGCTCAGGCTTGCCCTGTGTGATGGCCCACTGAAGAAGCTCCTCGAACGTCGCGCGAAGGCGATCGAGTTTGCCGGCAAGTTGTTGAAAGGAGCTTTTCAGCGTCATCATTCACCTCCTGACCAGAGCGCGATAGAAATTCTTCGCAATCATTTCGGGCCTGGCCAGTTTATGATCCAATGCCCAGCGCGCTGCTCCTATGAGAAAAAGCGCGGGGATAATTCCAGGGTCCCGACTTGCCGCCAGACGACGCCCCGCCTGCTCAACCATCCCCTGATCTCGAGCCTCGAACTTTACTGCCTGCGCAAGGCTCTTGCCGCCGAGTTGCTCGTAAGGCATGAAGGCCATCGCATCGACAACTATGCGCATCGCATGCGGAAAAGAGTCGAGCATCGCTCGAGGCATCGTCCCGGCAGCAGGGTTAGGATAGAGTTGCTTCCAGCTCTTCGCGAACGCGTCGGCCTCTTTAGTGAATCCGATTCGCCTCAACAACTCCGCGTTGATAAAGACGCGCAGGTACGGTGTGGGGTGAACTCCTGCCGGATTGAACTGCAGCGTGCTTGCGTTCGAGCGCACAACCACATCCATCAGCGAGGCCACAATCGCCGGACCGCCAAGCAGCACTGCGCACAGGTCGGCCCACGTCTCCTTATGCCATCGGGCCCACACGCGCACGATCGCCGGATTAATTTTGGCATCGAGCAGACGCCGCGCAATTTTGAGCGGTACAACCTGCCACAAACCCAGATCCGATTGAAGGTTGTGAGCCGATTCGTGTAAGACCGCTCCCAGCGTCCAGGGGTTTACAAGCCTGTGATAAGGCAGTGAAATGAGCGGAAACGGGTTCGCTCGACGACCAAGCCTTTTGATCGGCACGCCTCGCCGGAATGTTGCCGGGCCGAAACCGGTCTCCATATAACAAAAAGGTGCAGGCGATGGGATAGGCTTCGTCCTGCCCAATCCGGTATAAACGTACTGGTAACAATCCAGAGCTATGCGGTCGCAAGCAAGAAGCTGGGACGCGAATCGCGATTGTCGTTGTCCGAAAAGTTCGAAGTAGAAGTTCCAGATTTCTTCGACCACTCGCACCCAGTCGCTCGACTTCTCCTTGAGTTCCGTGAGCCATCGGAGATTTTCATGCGTAGGGGCCTGAGTCCCGGCGCCGGCGGCCGCGCTCACCTGCCGAGCCAATTGAATGAGCTGGTGACGGAGCCCGTTGATCAAGTCGTTAACCGCTTCTACGTGCGCGTCCGAAGGGCTTGCGGGGCCGGTACCGAACTCATCGCGCCGGAATGGTCTGAGTGCCGCCGCGTGGCGGGTCGCATTCACCGATTGCGACCTGAGCAGCGCTTCAAGTGGCGCTCCGTCTGCAAGGCTTGGCGCCGGAGGCTTATTGCTTGTAACGGGCGGCCTCGATCCAACCAGGCTTTTGGCGGTAGCAGCCATCATCGTTCACCTCAAACCAAAGAGTGCACGGATGTGTGGGGAGATGAAATAACTTGATTACCGGGATTCTGTTCAAGGCATCGGAGCGGTTCTCGCCCTGCGGCGCATCCGGCCGGAGCGAATGATTACGCTGATGCAGATCGTGGGATTGCCCAACACTTTGTAGGTTTGGTTTGCCATTGTCCTGACAGCGGCTCTCGGAGTCACAGGGCTGCCCTGAGCTGCGGCCTTGGCTATGACGCTGTTGGTTCGTCGAAGAATCGTGGGCACGGCTGGAATGAGCTGAGCGGTCGCGGGACTGCTGCGCAAAGCACCGACCAATCGACCGGTAGCCCTCGTGAGCGCGGGAGCCGCCGCCCGGACTGAGGGCGCGGCTGCGCGACTCGCGGGGGACGTGCGAATCGAGAGCGATGCCATGGGCACAAGCGACCCTGCCAATGCTTCGGCCTCCGCCAGACTCGGCGTTTGCGCCGCTTCATAGGCGATCATTTCCATCAGGGCCGCTTCCTGATGCGCCGACTCTGAATGTGGCAGACCCATCTCATATTCTGGGTGCATCTCGCCTTCGGACTCCGCGTACAGGCCTTCCATCTCTTGATACATTCCGCCCTCTTGATACATTCCGCCCGACTCCGGCTGAGCATACTCCGGGTAGGCTGACTCAAACTCCGGGTTTGCCCATTCCTGATACGGCGATTCAAATTCCGGATTCGTCCATTCCTGATATGGCGACTCGAACTCCTGATTGCTCCATTCCTGATATGGCGATTCTGCTTGTTGGTAGTATGACTCGCCATGTGGTTGAAAAGCGCCGGCCTCTGCCAGGACAGCTTCGAGTTCTCGCTGTTGTTGTTGGGTGAGCCTGCCGACGAGTTTGCCGGCCAAAGGCCCCGCGATGGCGCCCACGCCGGGAATTGCCCCCGCTACGAATTTCGCGGCTATTGGCGCGAGCTTTTTCAGAATAGGCGCTGCGCGGCTGAGAAGCCCCTTGAATCCGCCCATTTTCTTTAACCATTCCAGGTCGCCCTCATGTAAGGGACTGTACTCTCCTTCAAACTCATATTCGTAATGCGCAGCCATATTGCTACCTCCATCTTCCGGTGATTTGACGAACAGACAGTGGTATATCAAAGGTCGCGGAGTCTGAATAGTCACCACTTCGGGTGAAACACGTCTTCATTCCCATAAACGAGTGTCGCTCAATTAAGCGACTGACAGCGGCCCGAAACTTATGTTACACTAGCCGCCCGGCTCGGGTTCCAGCCGGCAAAGATTCGATGCTACCGGGTTTCGGGCTCCAGAGGTTTGCTGGTTTCTTTCCTCACATTCCCGCTAACACGTAGCCGCCCAAACTCATGGCACCATACTGACTACTTTGTGAACTGGTTCACAGTTCTACACGGCAAAATAACAATAGGTCCAGGATCTGGAGGAAGGCCCGACCCTGCGTTTCGGGAGAAGCGGTATGGCCGCCAGCCTGCCGAAGCAAGACAACACACCGATATCGCCGGATGATGGGCCGGAGTATTTGGCCCATGCAGACCATCTTGCGGGCAGGATCGCTGAAGATCTAACGCTTGAAGATCTCCTGCGAGGCATCGTACAAAAGGCCGGCCTGTCATCGCGCCATGCTCAAGAGACCAGAGAGACTGGTGAACCGATTCTCAGCGTCGATATTGACGGTGTCCATTACTCTGTAGTCTGCTCTCCGTCTGCCCAGGGTCACCATCTCAGCCCTCGGGAGCAGGAAATTGCTCGCCTGGTTGCAGAGGGGCTTCCAAACAAGTGCATCAGTACTGTCCTGGAGATTAGTACCTGGACTGTCGCCACTCATTTGAGACGCATCTTTGCCAAATTGGGAGTGAGTTCGCGAGCCGCGATGGTCGCACGAGTGCTGGAGGAAAGGTTCAAAGTATGAACTGCGGGATAATAATAGCTACCGCTTGAGAAACCCATTGACTCTCTCGATCCGCTATAGATGCGCACGGAATTGGCATCCGGCAACTCCAAATCGATTCTTGCTGCCTCGATTTGGCGACAATCTGACGCTGTGGTGATTTAGGCTCGCTTTAACGCCACTCGATTCCAAGCTCAACACATGTTACTTTCAGGTCTGGATGACGATGTCCTCTTATGGCAAAGCGGATTACAGAATTTCGGGAATAAGGCGATCTGAGTAATGTTTCTGCGGAACGCCAACGACAGTTGGACCTATCACAATCTCACCAAGCATTCCTTTCAGAGCATTCGCGCTGACAGGCATTATCTCGATTGGTCGAATCAACCGTCACCGTTCAAGATCTATCCCGATATTGAACCGATGCCGCTGCCGAGAACACTTGTACAGACGCTCGCTCCCGCGCTTTCGGTAATCACAGCAACGGAAACTGACACGGACGACGACAAAGAAATAGATCTCGCGCGGCTTGCGAGCGTCTTGTACTACTCGGCCGGAGTGACCAAGCATAAGACGTATGCCGGTGGCGAACTTTACTTTCGCGCGGCGGCGTGTGCGGGCGCGCTCTATCCGGTCGAAACTTACGTCGTGTGCGGTGACATCGAAGGCCTTTCGGCGGGCGTCTATCATTTCAGTCCCGGCGACTTTGCGTTGAGAAAATTGCGCGACGGAGATCTGCGTCGCGTGTGTTCGAGCGCGACCGCGGATGAACCAAGCGTCGTCAGCGCGCCAGTGACATTGATCTTCACGGCGATAAGCTGGCGAAGCACGTGGAAGTATCGCGATCGGGCTTATCGATATCACTTCTGGGACAATGGAATGATTGCCGCGAACGCGCTCGCGCTTGCGGCCGCGCACGAATTGCCCGCGGCGGTTGTGATGGGCTTCGTCGAATCGGATGTAAACAAGCTAGTTGGAATCGACGGCGAGCAGGAAATTGCATTGAGCTTATTACCGCTCGGAAGCTTGCGCGCACCCTTGCCTGATTGTCCGTCAATCGAAGACTTGCCGGACATCAACTTCGAAGTGATCCCGCTCTCGTCGTCGCCGGTTGATTATTCTTCGATTCGTGAAATGCATCGGGCATCATCGCTAGAAGTAAACGATGAAGTTCGCGAGTGGCGCGAGGCCGCTCTTCCATCGACGTCCAGCGAGATCATCGGAGAGGAATTTCCGTTAGCGCCTCCTTCGGATCGAGACCTGCCGGGTGAATCGATTGAAGATGTGATCCAGCGACGCGCATCGACGCGTCGGTTCGCGCACAAGGCTCTTCCATTCGCGGATCTGTCGGCCATCATCGATCGAGCTACGCGCGGCATCCCTGCTGATTTCTTGCGAGCTGATAAAGAACCGCTGAACGATATCTACATAATCGTCAATCGAGTCGAGGGACTTCCGCCGGGAGCGTACTTCTATCGACTTGAGAATCGCGCGCTTGAGCTGCTCAAACCGGGAGATTTCAGCAAGGAAGCTGCTTATTTGACACTGGGGCAAGACCTCGGGGGAGATGCGAGCGCGACGTTCTTTTTCATGGCGGATTTGAAACTGTTGCTCGGGGCTTATGGCAATCGCGGGTATCGCGTGGCTCAGATGGAAGCGGGAATCATCGGAGGCAAGATGTACCTGGCTTCCTATGCCCTGAAGCGCGGGGCAACGGGCTTGACGTTTTTTGATGATGACGTGACAAAGTTCTTTTCACCTCACGCTACGAACAAGGATTGTATCTTCGTCATCAGTATCGGAGTTCCTGGCCGCCGACCGTTGTATTGAGGTTGTGAGGCCCGAGTTGTTGCGTTCCATGATTGGCGCTCTGATTATCGACAAGCCTCAGGGCATCACTTCGCATGACGTCGTAGCGCGAGTGCGCCGCGCTACGCGGATTCGGCGAGTCGGACACGCCGGGACTCTTGATCCCTTCGCGACCGGGGTGCTCGTTTGTTGCGTAGGACCCGCGACGAGGCTTGTTCAATTCCTGGTAGGCCTCGACAAGGAGTACGAAGCAACGGTCCGGCTTGGTTTCGCAACGGATACGCAGGATTGCACTGGTGAACAGATCACACCGCTTCGCCCATCAAACCAATTGAGCGTCGATAATCTGCGTCAAGTGCTCAACGAATTCACCGGCGAGCAACTCCAAACACCTCCGATGTTCTCGGCTAAGAAAGTCGGTGGTGAGCGTCTCTATAAGGCGGCGCGCCAGGGGCGTCACGTCGATCGCGAAGCGGTCAACATTAATGTGTATTCAATCAAGCTGCTCGAAGACGAAGCACCGCCTTTGACGGACAACGACGATGGCACGCGCGACTTTCGAGTGCGCTTGCGATGTTCGTCGGGGACTTATGTTCGGACAATTGCTCATGATATTGGAGAGAAGCTCGGCGTCGGCGCTCACCTGGCAGCTCTTCGACGCACCCAGGTCGGGCACTTCACACTTGCGAATGCGTTGACGCTCGATGAAGCGGAGCGCATGGGGGTCGACGATTTGAATAATGCGCTGATAAGCCCGTCCGAAATGCTGTCGCACTTGTCGAAGGTTGTCCTTGACGAGGAAGGCAACACGAGAGTGGCTCATGGCCGCGCGGTTACACTATCGGACGCGCAATTGAAGGCGTTGAAGCCCGGGGCGCAAACCGTGCGACTCTGCGACAGCAACGGCGCGCTTGTAGCTGTTGGGTGCTTCGATCCTATGACCGGGATTGTCAAGTCACACGTCGTGCTCACGAGCTAATCGAGCGCGTTCCTGCGCTCAAAATCGATAGCTTGCACCTTGTGCTATAATCCTGCCAGCAGCGTGGAGCCTGCAACGAAGATCGTCGAGATCGAGCTTAGTTTTGACAAGATGCTTCGCTTTGATTCATCGAGGTTGAGCGTGCATCCAGTCGAGCCACGAGCAGCCGGGTCCTCACCACCGACTGTGCGCCCGGAAGGGCGTAGACTGAGTGTCGTCCTAACTCTCGCAATGACCGAGTCACCGGAACCGTGCAGGGTGGCCCCCGGCGCAGGAACGGTTCGCAGCACAATCGATCGGACGCCAATAGGCAGTGGATTCTCGCTGGCTAGCATCCAAGGACTGCAACCCGAATCGATTCGGAGGTAGACATGGGAGACGAAAAGATAAACCTGAGCGACCTCCTCGAGACTCACCGCCGCGATCGCGACCGGCTGGCCTGGGAAGGCACGTTCAGAGATTACTTCGAACTGGTTACCCAAAACCCCAACATATCCAAGCTCTCGCACGCACGCAATTGCGACATGATCCTTGCGGCCGGCGTCGAGAAGATCAATGAGGGTTCAAGGGATGAAATCGTAAAATACAACTTTTTCAGCGACGAGCTTTTCGGAATCGAGCGCCCGATCTCGCGAATTGTCGAATACTTCAAGTCCGCCGGTCAGCGGCTCGAAGTACGCAAGCGAATCCTTTTGCTGATGGGCCCGGTGGGCGGCGGCAAATCGACAATCGTCACGATGCTCAAGCGCGGGCTCGAGAAGTGGTCGCGCACCGATGACGGCGCGGTGTACGCGATCAAAGACTGCCCGATGCACGAAGAGCCTCTGCACTTGATTCCTCCCGAGCTTCGCGCGGAGATCGAACGGCACTACGGCATCTACATCGAAGGAGAGCTGTGCCCGCAGTGCCGCTACAACCTCGAGCACGTCTATCGCGGGCGTCACGAAGACGTTCTGGTTCACCGCATTGTCTTCTCCGAGAAGGACCGAATCGGCATCGGTACGTTCGCTCCGTCAGATCCGAAATCGCAGGACATCACCGAGCTGACCGGCTCGATCGATCTATCGACCATCGGTGAAGTCGGCGTCGAATCCGATCCGCGCGCCTACAGATTCGACGGCGAGTTGAACATTGCGAATCGCGGCCTGATGGAATTCGTCGAGATGTTGAAAGTCGACGAGAAGTTCCTCTACAGCCTGCTCACGCTCAGCCAGGAACAGAACATCAAGACCGGCCGATTCGCGTTGATCTATGCGGATGAGGCCATAATCTCGCATACCAACGAGAACGAATACTCGGCGTTTGTTGCGAATCGCAAGAGCGAAGCGTTGCAGGACCGGATCATCATGATCAAGGTCCCGTACAACCTGAAGGTCTCGCAGGAAGAGCGAATCTACGACAAGTTGCTGAAGCAGTCTGAGGCGCTCCGCAACATTCATATCGCCCCGAGCACTTTGAGAGTCGCCGCGATGTTTGCGGTTATGACCAGACTCGAAGAGCCCAAGAAGGCAAACATCGACATCGTTAAGAAAATGAAGCTGTATGACGGCGAGGATGTCGAGGGCTTCAAGTCGAAAGACGTTCGCGAGCTGCAGGAAGACACCGTGCGCGAGGGCATGGATGGGATTAGCCCGCGTTACATCATCAACCGGCTCTCGGGCGCGCTGGTGCGAGACAACATAACCTGCATCAATCCGATCGACGCGCTGCGAGCGATCAAAGACGGCTTCGAGCAGCATACCGGGATTTCATCCGAGCAACGCGACCGCTACCTGAATCTTGTGTCGGTCTCTCGCCGCGAATACGACGACATCGCAAAGAACGAAGTTCAGCGAGCGTTCGTCTATTCGTTCGAGGAGATGGCAAAGACCCTGTGCGACAACTATCTCGACAACGTCGAAGCTTATTGCAACAAGGAGAAACTGAAGGACGCGATCACCGAAGAGGAAATCGAGCCGGATGAGAAGCTCATGCGCTCGATCGAGGAACAGATCGGGATCAGCGAGAACGGGAAGAACACGTTCAGGCAAGAGATTCTGATTCGCATTTCGAGTCACGCGCGAAAGGGCAAGCCCTTCGAGTACAAGTCGCACGAGCGGCTCAAAGACGCAATCGAGAAGAAGATATTTTCGGACCTCAAGGACGTGGTGAAGATCACGACCTCGACGAAGACACCGGACGCGGATCAGCTCAGGCGAATCAACGAAGTCATCGATCGTTTGGTGTCGCAGGGTGGCTATTGCACTGTTTGCGCTAATGAGTTGCTGACTTACGTGGGAACGCTGCTGTCGCGGTAGCCGACGATAGCAGCGATTGCGGCGCTATCACCCGCGCGGCTCTCGGGACTGTGCGGGTGTTTTGCTGGAGGACGACTATGGCCAGCACGAATGTGACGGAGAGAGAGTTCGAGTTAGATTTTGAGCGCGAGAAGGCGGCACTCTTGAAGCGCGCCAATGACAAACCCACCTTGCGGATGATCAATGCCGGAGAACCGAAAGCTATCGACGAATGGAAGGAGCTCTATCCAGACCTTGCGTTGTTCATCGAGGTTACTAGAGAGGACTACTCCACGGTGTATGAGGGCAGATTGATCGCGACTGCAGAGAACTCGATAGAGTTTCTCGATCTAGACAAAGAGTATCAGAAAAGCGGAGTTGTCAATCTGACGACGTACGGCAATCCGCGTGATCCGCAATCGGTTCCACTTCCTCCGGTCTTTTTGTTGGGAGCGGAACTGCCGGAATGAAGGTTGGCGAGGTCTGTTGATGCGGCGCGATTGGCTTTCGTTCACTCGAAATGCAGTTCCCGTTGTTTCTGTTCGCATGGGCGGCCGCCGGTATGAGGCGATGATAGACACAGGTGCTTTCATCAGCATGATCTCGCCAGAGCTATCAATTCGACTTGGGCTGCCGGAATCAGGCCGGCAACAGATAGTCTCTGTTCACGGTGATATTCGCGACAGGGATGTAGTGACGCTGCCTCCAACGGGCGTTGCTGATTTGGAAATCGTCGACTGCAAAGCAGTAATCAGCAATTTGAGTCCCTTAAGGCGGGGGCTCGATCTTCTCCTCGGCGTGAATGCTTTTGCCGGTCTTCGTCTCTACATTGACTTCGCCAACGGGCGCGTCTATCTGCTCAGTTGATGAGGTTAGTATGTCCGTTCAACGAAACGATTGGTCACTTCAACGCAAAGGCCAGATCGATCAGGATCGCCACAAGGAGCGCGTGCGTGATGCGATCAAGAAGAACCTCGGATCCATCGTTTCCAATGAGTCGATCATCCTCTCCGACGGCAAACGCGTTGTTAAAGTCCCGATTCGCTCGCTCGATGAATACAAATTCCGATTTGATTATCGAAAGAAGAAACACGTCGGCACCGGCGACGGCGACACCAAGGTCGGCGACGTCATCGGACACGAAGGCCAGCCCGGCGGACCCGCGCAAGGACCAGGCGGAGGCGATCAGCCCGGGCAGGAATACTTCGAGGCCGAAGTAGACATCGACGACATCGCAAAGCTCATCTTCGAGGACCTGCACCTTCCCTATCTCGAAGAGAAGGCCAAACACGCCGTCCCTTCAAAGACCACCAAGTTCACCGAGATTCGCCGCTCGGGCATCCTGTCGAATCTCGACAAGCGCCGCAGCCTGATCGAGAACATAAAACGTCAGGCGCGAGAAACGGGCGAGGCGCACATCGGGCCCTTCAAGAAGGAAGATCTGCGATACAAGACCTGGGAAGAGCAGATGACCTACGAGTCGAATGCCGTCGTCATTGCGATGATGGATGTGAGCGGCTCGATGGGCGAATTCAAGAAGTACATTGCGCGGTCTTTCTATTTCTGGATGGTGCGCTTCCTGAAGACCAAGTATGACAACGTGAAGATCGTGTTCATCAGCCATCACACCGAGGCGAAGGAAGTGACTGAAGAGCAGTTCTTCACTCAGGGTGAGTCGGGAGGAACGGTTGTGTCTTCGGCGTATCGTCTGGCTCTGGACACGATAGCTTCGCGCTTCCCATCAAGAGACTGGAATATATATCCGTTTCATTTTTCGGATGGCGATAATTATTACTCGGACAATGACGAGGCAGTGAAGCTTGCAGATGAGTTGATAGGCACGTGCAACCTTTTCGGCTACGGTGAGATCGGCGAAGAGGGCGCTTCGAGCTACCGGCGGTCGTCCGGCGCGTTGCTGTCGATATTCAAAGACAGATTGAAGAGCCAGGATCGTTTCGTCGGCGTTCGCATCGATGACAAGGAAGATGTTTATCCGGCATTGAAGGAGTTCTTTGGCAAACGCGGCGAAGCGGCATGACAATTGTGGATTATAGATGTGGATGAACGGGTCAAATCCCAAATTTCCAAATCCTAAATCCCAAATCCTAAATCCTGAATCCTATGGTTGATAAGGAAGTACAGGAGCTGGAAAAAGCAGTCGAGGAGATCTGGGAGGTCGCCACGACCAGATTTGGCCTCGACCCGTTTCCCGTGCGATTTGAGATCGTTCCGGCGTCGGTGATGTACGAGGTCGGCTCGTACGCGTTGCCCGGTCGCTACTCGCATTGGACGTTCGGCAAGGCTTACCACCGGATGAAGATGATGTACGACTTCGGTTTGTCCAAGATCTACGAAGTCGTAATCAACTCGAACCCGTCTTACGCTTTTCTTCTGGAGACGAACTCGCCGACTCAAAACAAGATGGTGATCGCGCACGTGCTTGGTCACATAGACTTTTTCAAGAACAACGTTTACTTCTCCAAGACCAACAGAAGGATGGTCGATGAAGCGGCGCTGCACGCTCGCCGCATGTCCGAGTATGAATTCAAGTACGGCAGAAAGGTTGTTGAAGAATTTCTGGATGCAGTGCTGTCGATCGAAGAACACATCGATCCGAACTTTTTCATCAAGAAACCCGCCGAACACAAGGATGACGAGGCCGATAAGAAACCACAACGGCGCGAGGGGCCTTACGACGATTTGCTCTCAAAGGCCGAAATTGCAAAGACGACGAGCACGGACGAGGCCGCCGATCGCAGGCACAAGCCGAGCATCGAGGTCCCTGAGAAGGACCTGATCTACTTCATGATGAAACATTCGCCGTCGCTCGAGCCGTGGCAACGCGACGTAATGGCAATGCTCCACGAAGAAATGGAGTACTTCATCCCGCAGCTTCAAACAAAGATAATGAACGAGGGCTGGGCGAGCATCTGGCATTCCCGAATCATGCGCGAGCTCGACTTGCCGACCGATGAACATCTTGAGTTCGCCGAACTGCACGCGGGCGTGGTCTCGCCTCACAAAGGGCAGCTCAATCCGTACTACCTCGGCTACAAAATTTTCGAGGACATCGAAAAGCGCTGGGACAATCCGACCGATGAGGAGCGCGAGAAGTTTGGACGCCGCGGCGGCGAGGGCCGCGACAAAATGTTTGAAGTTCGCGAGCTCGACAACGACATCTCGTTCCTGCGCAACTATCTGACCGAAGAAATGTGCGAGGAACTGGATCTATTCGTCTATGAACTCGTTGATGACGAGGACTGGACGGTTACTGAAAAACGCTGGGAGCGAGTTCGCGATCAAATAACAGCGAACAAGACCAACTTCGGATTTCCTTATATCGAGGTCGTTGACGGCGACTACGACGGCAATCGCGAGTTGTACCTGATGCATCGCTTCGAAGGTGTCGAGCTGGACATGAAGTACGCACGCAAGACGCTCGAATATGTTTACAAGCTCTGGGGACGGGACGTACACCTCGAAACACAGGTCGACGATGAACCGCTGATAATGAATTATGATGGGAATGAACACGACGAAGAGTGATCGCCCAAACGCTTGAAGTTTTCGAGGCCGCCCGCGTATTGTATCCTTCCATTTCAAATCAAAGCTCGAGGAATTCAATGCAATATTTCAAACGCGTCGCGGGACTGGTCACTATCGTTGTGTTGTTCTTGCTTGCGGTGTCGCCGCCGGCGAGCGCGTGGGGAGATGAGGGGCATCGATACGTCAACCGCGTCGCCGCCGAGCACATGCCTCAGGATATGCCGGCCTTCTTCCGCAATGCGGGGGTCAGGCTGTCGTTTCTTGGTCCTGAGCCGGATCGATGGCGCGACGGTAAGGAGCTTTACAAGGCGCTCGGCGAAGTGAACGGCCCCGATCACTTCATCGACATCGACAAGCCCGAGAATTTCGAGGCCTTGCCAAACGATCGGTATCTCTACGCCGACTGGCTTCGCGCGCGCGGAAAAGAGCCCAAGGATATCGGCTATCTGCCTTACTCGATTCTCGAAGGCTATCAGAAGATCCAGGTGTTGTTTCGATTGTGGCGGGAGCCTCAACACGAAGCCGAACGCGATCAGATCGAACAAAACATCGTCTACTATGCGGGCGTTCTTGGTCATTATGTTGCGGACGGGGCGCAGCCGCTTCACGCGTCGATCCACTACAACGGGTGGACCACGAGTTCGAATCCGCAGCTATTCACGCGCGAGCCGCTCCACTGGCGATTCGAAGGCGAATACGTCAAAGCGCAAATCAAGCCGGAAGACTTCACCGGACAGGTGAAGATTGCCAGCCGGCTTCAGGACCCGTTTGCGGACATAGTGAAATATCTGATCGATTCATACAATCGCGTGCCCGAGCTTTATCGAATGGACAAGGCCGCTCGATGGGATGCTAACAATCGAACCGCCGAGTCAAAGAGGTTCGTGACGGAGCGTCTGGCCGCGGGGTCGCAGATGTTGGCGAACCTTTGGTACTCGGCGTGGCTTGGCTCAGCCAAAGTACAAAGCTGAAAGGCGGCTCGAAAAAAAAAAGGCAAAGCCCCGGCGCTCAGGCGTTCATTAGTTGGCGGAGGCGCTCAAGCCAGAGCACGGGCTGGAAAACGTTAGCGATTGAATTCTTGAGCTGCCTCCGCCGATTGCTTTCTTCGCGCGGACGGGATAAAAAAGACAGCACGTGGAATCGACCTGGCGGATTCACGGAAGTACAAACTCGATTCGTTTGTTTGGTGACCTGTCATGCGCTTTTTCATCGCAGCTAATTTGCTGCTCTCGATTATCGGCAGTGCATTCACCGCCACGGAACCATCCTATCGCGATGCCGCGCTTGAAGCCGCCAATTGGATAAGAGCTTCAGCCGTTCGAACAGAACAAGACGTAGTGTGGCCCGCGGATCCGCTCGATGCAAAATCAGCCAATGACACACTGTATGCCGGCACTCCGGGTATCGTGCTGTTCTTTGTTGAAGCGTTTCGCTCAACCGGAGATCGATCGTTTTTGAAAGACGCGAGCGCCGGCGCCGATCGCCTGCTGGCCACGCTTGCCGATCAAAAGGAATGCGGACTGTACGAAGGCATTGCCGGAACCGGCTTCGCTCTGACCGAAGTGTCCAAGGCCGGCGGTGGATCAAAATATCGCGATGGCGCGCTTCGATGCGCCCGATTGTTAGTGGAGCGAGCTAAGAAAACCGGGAAGGGAATCGAGTGGAACGAGACGACCGATATCATTTCCGGGGGCGCGGGAATCGGACTCTTCCTGCTGTACGCGGCTCGCGAATTGAACCAGCCAACGCTTCGTCGGATGGCAATCCAGGATGCATACCGGCTGATCGAGTTGGGACGAGCAGAGAAGAACGGCCTCAAGTGGGCGATGAGTCCGAGCTTCGCCCGATTGATGCCCAATTTTTCACATGGCACCGCAGGGATCTCATACTTTCTGGCGACGCTCTATCGGGAGACCAAACAGCGCGAGTTCCTCGACGCTGCGATTGCCGGAGCAACGTATCTTAAAGCCGTCGCGAAGACTGACGGCGACGCTTGCCTGATATTTCACAACGAACCCGACGGAAAGAACCTGTATTATCTCGGCTGGTGTCACGGACCCGTCGGGACCGCGCGATTGTTTTACCGGCTCTACCAGGTAACCGGCGATCGTGCGTGGATGGACTGGGTCAGCAAATCCGCACGCGCAATTTTGAATAGCGGAGTGCCCGAGCAACAAACCCCCGGCTTTTGGAACAACGTCAGCCAGTGTTGCGGCCTTGCGGGGGTTGCCGAATTCTTTTTGAGTCTTCATCAAGTCACTGGGAATCGCGCGTACCTGGATTACTGCAGGCGAGTCACCGCCGAGTTGTTGACCAGGGCGACTCGCGATCGAAAAGGAATGAGATGGATTCAGGCAGAGCACCGCATCAAACCTGAGCTGCTTGTTGCCCAAACCGGTTTCATGCAGGGCGCGGCCGGTGTTGGGATGCTGTTGCTTCACCTCGATGCATTGGAGCGCCGCAACAAACCTTCGATTATCTTTCCAGACTCACCCTTTGATTAAACATCGAGAAAGTCTTCCGCCAAATGCCCGCAGGCTGATCGAGAAGTTTGCGCCCGTCTATGATGTGAGCGAGTATCACGAGACCGTCGTTCACGAGCCCATACAAGCCGTCTATGATGCGCTTCGAACCGCAGACTTCGGCGACTCGAGGCTAATCCGAACGCTGCTGCGATTGCGCCAATTGCCCGCGGCACTCGGAAAGCCGCGCCAACCTCGAATGATTCTCAACCTAGATGCCATCCTGAAGAGCGGCTTCGTTCTGTTAGGCGACAACGCCCCCGACGAGATTGCTCTTGGGGTGATCGGACAATTCTGGAAGCTGTCAGGAGGCCGGTATTGCGTGGATGCGGCCGGCTTCGACGCGTTCGATCAGCCCGGATACGCCAGGGCAGTTTGGAATTTCTCGCTCGTGGATTTGGGCGCAAACGTCACGAGACTCGCAACCGAGACCAGGGTTGTGTGTTCGGACGGCGCCGGCAGAATTCGCTTCCGTTTGTACTGGACGCTAATAGGACCGTTCAGCGGATTGATACGCCGCCAGATATTGCGCGAGATCAAGCGCAAAGCGGAGAGCCGTTTCTAGGCGGTTGGTCTCTACAGGTCAAGTCTCGACTTCCAATATACGATTCTTGAAAGTGGAACATCGCGCCTATAGACTCCTTCTTGTGCTCGCCCCGGGGCCGCAGGCGAAGAAATCCTCTTCGACGAGTTGGATTTTTTCAAAGTCCAGAAACCATTCCGACCTTTTGAGAGACATACAACTCTAAACGTGTTCACCGGTGTCGTATCGCGATCCGGCAATCCCGAAAAATGGTGTTTAGTTAAAGGACAAAAGTGCGGATTCAGTTAGACAAGAAAGAACTAAGGTTCCTCTACTTGGTTGTGGTAGTTCTGGATGTGCTCATTCTGTTTATGAACACTCCTTGGATGAGCCTTCCCACCCCTCCTGAGGGTCAACCAGCCCGGCTCACTTCCGTTTTCGATTTTGTGAAGTATCAACTTGATCTGAGAACCGAGCAGAATCTCGGGACATGGTATTCGAGCGTAATATTACTCGGTGCCGGTGTGATGGCATTGCTCAATTGCTGGCAGGTCCCGGCTCTTCGGAAACTCCGATGGTTGCACTGCGTGGGATGGGCCGGCATGGCTATTGTTCTGATCGGGCTCTCGGCCGATGAGACAGCCACGATTCACGAATCACTCGCCCGGCTGTTCAACGCGATGAGTGAAGCGGGCGGCCACGCGCCCTCATACCGAGTTGGGGCGGGTGATTGGATACCGATACTCCTCCCATTGATGATAGTTGTTGCGGCGGGAATGCTCGCTTTCTTCCTCTATCAACTTCGAAGCAACAAGGCAGTCCTTATGCTTGCGCTCGGCGGGACCGTCTTCTGGATCTCGGCCCTGTTTGCCGAATCGATCGAAGCGGGAATGACGCGCGTGGTTATGGCGCGCGTGACTGAGGGATTCATCGAGGAAGGGTGCGAGGTTATCGGCACTACGTGTCTGCTGATCGCGTTCACCGAATTCCTTCATCGACAGCAATCGGCAAACGACTCCGAGCCATCCAAATCAAAGAAAAAGTTTCGCGTCGCGCGTTAGCGAACCGGATTTACGATGGAACCATCTCAAGCCTCTATCGTGCACCTTCTTGATAGCAGTTCATCGCGCCGTTAGACTTCCAGTCTATGCAAGCGCGTTCAGCGGAGATTGCGATAATCGGAGCGGGGCCGGCCGGCGCTCACCTCGCGACGCGCCTCGCTTCTGAGGGGCGCGACGTCCTGCTGTTTGATCCCAAAGGCGCGTGGGAAAAACCATGCGGCGGCGGCGTGCCCACGCGGGCGCTCCGCGAGTTTGCCTTCATTCTCGAAAGCACAGACTATCCGCGAAAACTCATTCGGCGCATCACGATGATCTCGCCGCTCGGACGGCGAGTCTCGCTTACGCTCGACGAACCGTTCGCCGTCTACTCACGACAGGTATTGAACGGGTTGGTGCTCGACCGGGCAATCGAAGCGGGAGCCGAGTTTGTGCGCGAGTCCGTGTGTGAGTTCTCTCGCGATGAGGGCGCCTGGGCCATTTCGACGGACGCCGGGAATCAGTATCGCGCAATGTTTCTTGTTGGAGCCGACGGCGCGGCGAGCTTCACGCGCCGGCGTTTGGTAGGCATTTTCCCGAAACAGGACCTCGCATTGGCCTTCGGATACAACGTCGATTGCGGAGATTGGCGATCCCATGCAGACGAAACTGATTTGGAAATGGATGAAGTAATCATTCAGTTTCCGCGAGACTTCACCGGATACCTCTGGGCTTTTCCCAGACCCGGGGTTATGAATTTTGGAGTGGCTTCAAAACTCGGAGAGCGCACATCAGATCAACTGCGCGCGCTGCTCGGCGATTTCGTAGCCGATTATTACGGCGGAGTGATGCCGGCCGCCGAGAGTCTGACGTTCTTTGGCGCGAAGATTCCGACGCTGGATCTGGCAAGTTGGCGCGACCTTCGAACAATCGGAGAAGGTTGGGCGCTGATTGGCGACGCCGCCGGTTTCGCCGATCCAATAACGGGTGAGGGTATTTATTATTCGTTCAAATCCGCCGACCTGCTGGCCGATGTGTTGCACTCGGCTCGAAACGAGGAAGCCGCTCGAATGAGCATTTATCATCACGCGAGCGCAACGTACGAAGCTCAGTGGCGTGATGCGTTTGGCCGCGATCTCGAGCACGCATCGTATCGACTTCCGCACTTCTATCACGGGCGATTCTTTGGGCGCATCTTCACCGATGCGATGATCATGCTTGCGCGGCGTCATCGCGGAGTGCGCACGATCCTTGGCCGCGCGCTTGTCGGCGAGCAGAGTTACGTGACGCTCAAGCGCGATTTGCTTCGCCGCGCGTGGCAGTTGTTTTAGCAATACGGGATATCGCGATCAGAATGTCGTCCGCGACAGACGCTCTCAACGCTTAGCCATTTTCAATTTGCAATTTTCAATTTTCAATGGCTCAATTTCAGAGGTCAGACTCTCGAAATGGCAAAGAGCCGCTCACCGCTTGTCATAATCTTCATCACGATCTTCATTGACCTTGTCGGCTTCGGCATCGTCATCCCGGTCCTGCCGCTCTATGCCGAACGCTACGGCGCATCGGAAGCGACGGTTGGCGTGCTGCTCGCAATCTACTCGGCGATGCAGTTCGTCTTCGCGCCGATCCTCGGGAAACTATCTGATCGAATCGGCCGGCGGCCCGTGCTCCTGGTGAGCCTGATCGGGACGTCGATCGGGTTTCTGATCATGGGACTGGCGCCGCGGATGCCCGTCGGATTTGCGCTGTTGGGAATGGCCCCGACTCTCGTATGGCTATTCATTGCGCGCATCATCGACGGCATCAGCGGCGGAAACATATCGACGGCGCAGGCTTACATTGCCGATGTTACGCCGCCCGAGCAACGGTCACGCGGGATGGGGTTGATTGGCGCGGCATTTGGATTGGGATTCATTTTTGGTCCGGCAATCGGCGGTCTGATGAGTCACATATCCGCCGAAGCGCCCTTTTTCTTCGCTTCCGCGATGGCGGCGGCAAATGCGACGGCATTGTACTTTCTCTTGCCCGAGAGTCTCTCGCACGAACACCGCAGCCAGGCGCAGGGACGCGTGAGGGTCGCGCAGATATTCGCGCAGGCCGGTGACTGGCATTTGAAGGCGATCATGGCGACTTACTTTTTTGGAACGGTTGCATTCGCCATGTTGACGGCTACATACGCGTTGTTCGCGAATCACCGATTCAACTTCGACGCTATACACACGGGATACATGTTCACTTATGTCGGCGTGCTGGGCGCCATCATTCAGGGCGGCTTGCTCGGCCGTTTGGTGAAAACATTCGGCGAGAAACCTCTTGCGATCGCGGGCACGGCAATCTTCGCCGCCAGTGTTTTCGCCTTGCCGTCGACCGCGACGCTGACGACGCTGCTCATTGCGAGCACCGGAATAGCGATTGGCAACAGCCTGATGACGCCGACGTTGAACGGACTCGCGTCAAAGAGCGTGAGCGCCGCCTCGCAGGGACGGATGCTCGGTGTGATGGCCTCAGTGGCGAGCCTCGCGCGAATAATCGGGCCCGTGCTCGGGGGTTGGCTGCTGAGTCTCGACGCCAATCCGGCGGCTCATTACGGCAGAAGCCCATACTGGACAAGCGCCGCCATCATGCTGATGGCATTCGCATTGGCGTTGACTATTCGCGCGCACTCAGAGCCGGACAACGATAGAAACGCAGATGCGTTGGCGGAAGGAGATTGAGCGGCTATGTATTTTCTAAACGTATGGATTCACATTCTGGCGGCGGCGGTTTGGACTGGCGGGTTGATCTACACCGCAGCCGTTGTCGTACCGTTTGCGCTAAAACATGAAGGCGAAGAGCGGCAGCGAATCCTGCGAGGTCTGGGCCGCCGTTTCCGATGGATTGCCTGGGGTTCGATCGTTGTGTTGTTCGTGACGGGACTGGGAAATCTCACATTGCGGCTAACGCCGATCAAGCTCTCGCAGATATTCAACGGCGATGTGTTCGATCCCAACAAGGTTGAGCATCTGATTGCGATCTGGCTTCCGTGGAAGCTGATGCTCGTCTTGGTGATGATCGGGCTGATGGCTTTTCATGACATCACCAGCATTAGGGCGGCGAAGCAACATGAAGCCTCGCCCGACAGCGCACCGGGCAATCGAATGGGCTCACGCGCCGCAGCTCTCGCCACGCTGGTGGCGATCCTTGTTTTATACGTGTCCGTGCGATTGGTTCGCGGATAAGGCGTCCTCTTCAAGCGCTGATCGGCAGTTATCACGACTGCTGAGACATCCCATAGATCTGCCGGATAACGATTACCGTCAACACGCGCAAATGGCCGTTCGGATCTTTGAGGTGAATACGGATGACTCTGGATGACTTCAACAAAGTAGAGATCAAGGTCAGCAAGGTTGCCGGCAATGTCTACATGCTCAAGGGCGCGGGCGGCAACATCGGATTCTCGATCGGCAACGATGGCATCGTCCTGGTCGACGATCAATTCGAACCGCTCGCCGATCGGATCAAAGCTGCGCTCAAGGAACTTTCCGACAAACCGGTGCGCTTCGTCATCAACACTCATTACCATTTCGATCACATCGACGGAAATGCCAGTTTTCAAAGAGATGCTCCGGTGGTTGCACATCATAACGTTCGCAAGCGACTCGAAACCGGCGGCACGCCCGGCAATCTCGCCTCCGTCAAGCAGACAATGAAGCCGGTGGTCAATGAAGCGCTGCCCATACTCACCTTCAGTCAGGATGTGACGATTCACTTGAACGGTGAGGATATTCGAGTCTTGCATTGTCCAAACGGGCATACCGACGGCGACAGCGTGATCTTCTTCCCTCAATCGAACGTCGTGCATATGGGCGACGATTTCGTCACTTATGGATTCCCGTTCGTCGATCTTGCGGGCGGCGGAAGCGTCCAGGGAATGATTGCCGCAACGGAAAATGTTGTCGCTGAGCTGCCGCCGGATGTGAAGGTGATCCCGGGACACGGCGCGGTCTCAACGCTGCGAGACGTTGAGAGATTTACTACAATGCTGAAGGAAACGAGAAGCGTGATAGAGCAGAGGATCAAAGCCGGCAAATCGCTCGCTCAGATGAAGCACGAGAAGGTTCTCGAGGCGTGGCGGCAGTGGTCAGGCGATTTCATCTCTTCGGATGCATTTATCGAAACACTCTACAACGATCTGACAGGCAAGAAGAGCGGCGAGTTTATCAAACACAACTGATCGTTGCGCGGGCAGACGCTTCTTCAAACGTCTGCCCGGGCTTTCCCCATTGTAAAGCAAATCGGACTACGGACACTTGACCAGCGTCCCAGTTATGTTCCCCGACAACACCATCGACGATTGTTGCGGCGAAGGCACCGTCCCTCTCGCGACGATGAACGCCCTCAAAGTGTGATTGGGGAACGCGTCGGTTCCGCGCCCGACCAGCCATCCTTCGAAATGCGAAACCGGATTGCATCTCTCACAAGCGGGAGCCGTGTGGTGCGAGCCGAGCCGGTCCGTAGTCTCGATCCTTCCCTTGAACACAGTCTTGCCATTGCTGTCGGTGATTGCGAACTCGCCTGAGAAGTATGCATATCCATCATTTCGTCGGATCACTACGCCTCGTGCCTCGAGCGTGCTGTTGTTGGGTGGAATGTCCTGCTGGTCGCAAACCGATTTCACAAACGCGAGCTTCATCTTGATCGACATTTCGCCTCGCCTGGTTTGCCCTGTATCGCACCCGTAAGGGTTGCCGTATTTTGCTTCTCGTTTTCCGTCAACTTTTCTGACAATCTCCCACAGACAGCAGTCTCCTTTCTGTGGAACGCCAGGGATGCAAACGTCGGGGAATGGTGATTGAGGCGGCGGGCTCGCTTCAGTGGAACTGACAGATGGCAGCGCTTCAATTGACGCTGAGCTCGGTTGAAGAGATTTGGCCGAGAGCAAAACAACACAGGCCAGCGCTGCCAAAGTAAGGGTGACATATTTGATTCTCATGAGTTATCTCCTTGTGTGATTGAGAGCGTGATTCGCTCGCTATTGTCTAATTCAGGTTCGGAACTCGCGGGAAACCGCCAGCTTCGAGGCGGCTGACCATGTGAACGCTCGCCTCAGCGCGATGTCCGTCCCCCTCCTAATACTGATAGACGGATTGTCTTGGGAAAGCTGTCGAAAGTTTTGATTGAATCGCTACTTGCGCCAGTGGCGCAGAGACTCCTGAATCGGAGTGTGCGAGGCTCGAATCCGATACGGCATATTACTTACACTTTTTTCTTGACAGTTGCGGTCACGAAGTACTATATACACGGCGCACTCTTCCCTTATTCAGAGCTTTTCAGTGGGAATAATCGTCTGGACCCGGTTCAGGCCAGAGTGTATCGCTGGCCGCGCAAGACGCCGGCGTTTTGGTCATCGGCTGGGAAGTGCTTCGGCAACCCGACGCAACGTGGATGGATTAACTACCCAGCATCTCTTTACCCTGAAATCGGGATTCAATTCGAGACTCGGCGAATAAACCGAGCGAGGAAGAATAATCTCACCGTAACCCTGACAACCGTCCTCCGGGGTGTGTTGTCGCACTAGCTACCAAAGGAGGAGCTGAGATGGCGAATATCTCGAAAACAAACAGAAAGCGAGAGAGAGAGATTCTTGACGCCGCGAAGAATAGGCGCGAGCTCATAGCGGCACAGTTGAGCAGACGAGACCTGATGAGACTCGGGCTCTTGACGAGCGCCGGTTTCTTGATACCGAAGAATGGCTTGAGCGCTCGCTCGCCGCAGTTCGGCGGAGGCGGAAGCTTTGGCGATAGCTGCTATGGTTTCTACGGGCACTCTGGGACACCTGTGAGCCCCCCGACGACGCCCTTCCTCGAGGTGTTGCCGATCATGCCCGTTCATCAACCGGTCGCTCAATTTACCGGGCCGGCCCCGACGGCAGCGCCGAACACGGCCATCAACCCGGCCACCGGGCTGCCCTACGAGGGTCGCACGCGCACGCATCAGGCGTTCACACAGTTTCCGGCGCAAAAGCTGTACGAGGTACATCAACAGCAAGCGTCGGTAAGCGTGCATCCGCAGCTTCCAACTCAAACGCTTTGGAGTTTTAACGGAAGCGTTCCGGGCCCGACTTATGTCGCGCGGTACGGCGAGCCGATTCTCGTGCGAAACTACAACAACTTGCCCGCCAACAACGGCGGCTTTGGGATCCAGTCCGTCTCAACACATCTGCACAACGGGCACACTCCGTCGGAAAGCGACGGCTTCCCGTGCGACTTTTTCGCGGTCGGTCAGTATTACGATCAACACTATCCAAACGTGCTCGCGGGATTCTCGTCTACGAATCCACCAAACGGTGACATCCGCGAATCGATGAGCACTCTCTGGTATCACGACCACCGAGTCGACTTCACCGCGCAGAATGTATACAAGGGGCTGGCGGGATTTTTCCTGCTCTTCAATCAGTTTGACACTGGCAACGAGTCCACCGGGTTTCGTCTGCCAAACTACCCGGACTTCGACATACCGATGATTTTCAACGACAAGAATTTTGATCCTCAGACCGGGCTATTGGCCTTTGACCTGGCCAATCGCGACGGAATACTAGGGGACAAGTTCCTGGTCAATGGAAAGATTCAGCCGTTCTTTCAGGTGAAGCGCCGCCGATATCGGTTCCGCTGGCTCAACGGCGGCCCGTCGCGCTTCTATCAGTTCTACCTGACCAATCCAAACAATCTGAGCCAGGTGAACCGCTTCTGGGTGATCAGCAACGATGGGAATCTGCTGCCGAACCCGGTGCAGGTTTCGAGCCTTCGCATTGCCGTAGCCGAGCGCATGGACGTGATCGTTGATTTCTCGGCTTTCCCGGCCGGAACCGTTTTGCGGCTCGAAAACCGGCTGGAGCAATGCGATGGAGCAGGCCCGACTGACAACATCGTGGCCGCTGGACAGGGGAATCAGGTCATGGAATTTAGGGTCGTGTCAGACGCGGTGACAGACGGCAGCGTGGACCCCGCGACCAACCCTCACTTCTACGATGTGCCGCCCAGAACTACAACTCAAAAGTGCAGGCAGTTCAAGTTCGACAGGCGAAACGGCCAGTGGGTAATCAACGACGAGTTCTTCGATTGCAACGATGTTCGCTTCCGCGTGAAACGAAATACAGCGGAGACCTGGAATCTGGAGGGAGGCTTCAATTGGCAGCACCCGGTCCACATTCACTTCGAGGAACACCAGATCGTCAGCCGGAACCGAAACACGCCGACGGCTATCGAGAGGGGCCGCAAGGATGTCGTAAGGCTCGGTGAGAATGACGACGTCGAATTGTTCTTCCGCTTCCGCGACTTCGTGGGCCGCTACCCTATGCATTGTCACAACACGATTCACGAAGATCACGCGATGATGTTGAGGTTCGACATCGATGACGTCGGGGATAGCAACGAGGGCTGCGGCTTCAGGCACTAGCCTCATCAGAAAGGAGACCCATCCATGGCAAACGTAAAAAGACGAGAGATGCTTGCGAAGTTTGCGGCCGCTCGGCAGCAACGCGGACTTGCCGCGGCTGACAGCGACAAAGCGTCGCGCACCGCGACTCAGGCTCGATACTTCCCCAATGTCGAATTGACGACTCACGAAGGCAAGAAGGTGCGCTTCTATGATGACCTGATCAAGGACAAGATCGTGGTCATCAATTTCATGTATGCTCAGTGCGAGGGCATCTGCCCGGGAATCACGGCGAATCTCGTAAAGGTCCAAAAGATTCTTGGGGATCGCGTCGGCCGCGACATTTTCATGTACTCAATCACCCTCAAACCTGAGGAGGATTCTCCCAATGATCTTCAGCATTATGTCCAAATGCATCGAGTCAAACCGGGCTGGCTGTTTCTAACAGGCAAGCCTGATGAGATAGACATGCTGCGGCGCACACTGGGCTTCTCGGATCAGAATCCGAAGCTCGACAGGGACAAATCGAATCATATAGGAATGGTTCGATACGGAAACGAGCCCAGACAATGGTGGGCCATGTGCCCGGGACAGGCGCATGCCGAATGGATCGTTAACTCGATTCTGTGGATGGACGGACCAAAGGCGCAACGAGCTGAGACGTGAAGACGCCTCGCACTCAAGGAGGATGGAAATGAGAAACAGATTTTGGGATACCCGACAAATATCCATCGCTCTGGTTTTGGTTGCCGCCTCGATCGCTTCGGGCAATTCACAATCGCCGGCGGTGCGAACGCCGGGCGAGGAAGTACATGACGGAACCACCCGAACCAAGACCTTTCGGGTGGTTGGAGGGCCGGATGCGATCGTCTTTGACGGGACCAACATTTGGGTCGCCAGCCACATGAGCAATACGGTCACGAAGCTGAGAGCTAAAGACGGAGTCGAACTGGGCAAGTTCGAAGTGGGTCAGCGGCCCGTAGCGCTTGCTTATGATGGAAGCTACATCTGGGTGGCGAATCTATTCGAAAACACCGTGATGAAGCTGCGCCCGGCAGACGGCGCTGTGTTGGGAACCTACAAAGTAGGGAAGCAGCCCACCGCATTGCTGTTTGACGGAGCAAGTGTTTGGGTGGTCAACAAGCAGAGTGGCGTCGTGACCAAACTCCGGGCCAGCGATGGAACCACGCTAGGCGTTTTCAAAGTCGGTTCGCAGCCTATGGCGATCACCGATGACGGCGCCAATATCTGGGTAACCAACAATGGAGATGGCACCGTCACTAAGCTGCTCAAGAGCGACGGAACGGTCCTCGGCAATTTCAACGCAGGCGGAAGGCCCATCGGCATCGCGTTTGATGGGTTCAACATCTGGGTGGCTAATTTTTATGCCAGCAGCGTCACCAAGCTACAGGCCAGCGACGGTGCAGTCCTTGATACCATCCACGTCGAGGATGGTCCGAGCGGTGTGACTTTTGCCGACGGATACATTTGGGTTTCCAGTTACGGAGCCAGCACGGTGACAAAACTAGACCCGCGCTTCGGGTCAGTAGTCAGCAGTATTGCCGTTGGCCGGGGCCCGTCGGCAGTTCTCTACGATGGCCGCAACGCCTGGATAGCGAACTCGGGCAGCAATTCGGTGCTGAAGGTGAGCGAGAAGAAAGACTCACCGAACATGAACTGAACTCTATCCCGTCGAAAGAGAAAGAAGGGGCGTGGTTCGGGCGGCGTTGCTTTTGCGGCGCCGCCCGTCGTTGTTCGAGGATATGTGTTGTCAGCTTCACTTTGTCGAACTGCGCTGGCGGAGCGCTTCGAACAAAACCACTCCCACCGCTACCGACACGTTGAGCGAAGTCACTTTCCCGCGCATTGGAATAGACACGACGGCGTCACAGCGCTCGCGCACCAACCTGTGAAGACCGCTCCCCTCGCCGCCACACACCAGCGCCAGCGCGCCCGAATAGTTGAACTCGGTGTAGGCCATCTCTCCCGGGCTCTCAATGCCGACAACCCACACGTTTCGCTTCTTCAATTCCTCAATGAAAGAACCCAGGTTCGTCACACGCGCGAGCGGCAAATGCTCAACCGCGCCCGCCGATGTTTTCGCTACCGCATCTGTTAGATGAGCCGCCCGGCGATCCGGCACAATAACCGCGCTTGCGCCGCCGCACTCCGCCGTTCGAATGATCGCCCCGAGATTGTGAGGGTCCTGGACGCCGTCGAGTAAAATAAGAATCGTCCTGGGAGTGATTTTCGCCAGCAGGTCGTCTGCGTCCGCATATCCCGCCGCGGACGTGATCGCGATAACGCCCTGATGATTCCCGTTATGAGTCAGCCGATCAAGAGCAACCCGAGGCTCGCGGCGAACGGGAATGTGCGCGCGTCGAGCCGCCTCGATGACCTCGCGCAGCCGGGCGTCTTTCGCGCCTTCAGCGATCACGATGCGATCGATGCGCCGCCCACCCGCCCGCAAGGCTTCAAGGACCGGCAGAACTCCATAGATGGCCGACATAGATCAAGTTTGTAGCTTATCGCTTCTTCAAACTCAAACCGGCGTTTGTAGTTCGGCCTTGAGGCGGAAGTTTGTAGTTGTCGTGAATGCCAATACGTTACTAACTTCCGCCTCAAGGCCGGACTACGAACGCTGCTCTCCCAGGATCGACGCGCCTACGAATGTCACATCACTCAGATCCGATGCGCAGAGCAATTCGCCATCGCGGTGCAGCAATCCTCCGTCAACTGTCCGATGAAGCTGCCGCGCGTCGTGTCTATTGATCCACAAAACCGCGCCGCTGCTGAAATGTGAGATGGCACGCTCCTCGCTCTATTCAGTCGACTGGATATCAATAGACGGGAAGACGCTTGGCGACTGAAATCCTCATCAAACCTGGCACAGAGTCCTGGCGCATCACCGTGTGCGCGATCGTTGTAGCGTATCTCGCGCTCGGCGTCGCTACGAACAGCATTCGTTGTTACCACTGGTTCATGTTGTTGGCCGTTCCGTTTAGCGTGCTGTCGGGTGAGCGGGGCCGGCAATTCTTTGTGGATTGGGCGCCGCTCTTCGCGTTCTGGCTTGTATACGATCGGTTGAGATTGATCCAGCCGCTGCTCTATTCGCGCGTCGCCGTCTTGCAGCCGTTTGAAATTGAACGCTGGGCTTTTGGTTGGATGGCGTCGGGCGCAGTGCCAGCGCACGCGGCGCACGCGTGGCTTGCGAGCAGCACAAGTTTGTTGGCCGTGATGGTGAGATGGTCTGCGCAAACTATTTACTTTTCTCACCTGTTCTTTGTGCCTGCTCTGATTTGTGTGATGTGGCTGGGTGGCCGCCGAAGTGAACATAGCCGCGAATTATTCAAACGATTCGTTCGGGCATTCACGATTCTAAACTTCAGTGCTGTCGCAATCTATTTGCTCCTGCCGGCCGCGCCGCCGTGGTGGGTGACGCTCAACGGAATGGAGCAGCCGACTATTGAAAACGTAACGCAATTGAATATGACTGCTGCAATGAACGGCCCGCTCATCCAGGGAATGATACGCAATGCGTCGCAGTGGTTCGCGGCCGTCCCGTCGTTGCACGGCGCTTATCCTGTATTGCTGCTTCTTCTGTTAAGGCGTGAAGTGAACCGACTTATACTGGCGGCTTTTATACTCTATGGAATAACGATGTGGTGTGCGACGGTTGTCTTGAATCAACATTACATCATTGATTTGATGGCGGGGGCGGTTTTTGCAATTGCGGCGTGGTGGATCGAGCGACGCTTCGAGAAGCGGGCGGCGTGAAATCAGACAACGGTTGCTTCGCGATCCATTGAACCTGTCGCGAATCGAGCAAAGGAAAACGGCGCAACATCGAAATCTCGCGCGGCTCCGCGAGTGATCATCTCCGCGAGGACTCGTCCGGCTGCCGGCGAATGCTGAAAACCATGCCCGCTGAATCCCGTGATCAGGAAGAATCCTTCGACTTCGCTTGCAGGGCCGATGATTGGCATCGCGTCGGGAGTCATCTCGTACAGCCCTGCCCACGCGTGGGCGATTCCGGCGTCAGTCAGCGCCGGTAATCGCTCGGCCGCCACCCGCGTGACTTGCTCGAGAAGCTCCCAGTTCACGGTTGTGTCATAACTGGAAGACTCATTCGGATCGGCCATGCCAAACAACATACCGGCGCCTTCGCGATGGAAGTAGAAAGTCGTAGCGAAATCGATAACCATTATCCGCGATGCAGGCACGCCCGTGTTGATCGGCGCGGTGATGAAAATGTGTCTCGGATACGGAAGCACCGGTACGTCGAGCCCCGCCATCTTGCCGATGCCTTGAGCGTGAGGTCCCGCGGCGTTGACCACCGTATTAGTCGCGATCACGCCTCGTGTAGTTTCAACCGCTCGGACGCGATTCGCTTCGATTCTGATTCCGGTGACTTCGGTATCGCGACAGATTTCAACGCCCGAGGCTCGCGCTGCGTTCGCGAATCCCATCGTCACGCCGTTGGGATCCGCGATCCCATCGCGCGCGCAAAACGTTCCGCCAAGTACGCCTTCGACCTCGAGGCCCGCAGCAAGGAGCTTTGCGTCTTCGGGAGAAAGCACATCCACCCCGATTCCCATCCGGCGCTGCAACTCGACGTTGCGGCGAAAATCGGCGAGGTCTTTTTCGTTCGAGAGAAGGAAGAGATATCCGTCCTGATGAAAGTCGATCGGGTAACCGACCTCATCTTCGAAACGTTCCAGTAAATGAATCGATTCGATGGAAAGACGAATGTTGGCTTCGGTTGAGAACTGGTGCCGCACGCCGCCTGCGTTGCGTCCGGTCGATCCCATCGCAAGCAGCGGTTCGCGCTCCAGGAGTACAACGTCGCGCACACCATTGCCCGTCAGATGCCAGGCGGTGCTCGCGCCCATGCACCCGCCCCCGATGATCACGACTTCCGCGGTAGTTTTCATGCTTCGAGTGAGCTTACACGAAGCATGAAAACTCTGCAGCGGGAATTGGAAGCGTCAACGTAAGGGACGTTTCTATTTGCCTTTGACGATGATCTTGCCGGCCATGTCCTTGCCGCCCTTCTCGCCGTGAAACTCACAGTGATAGGCGAACGTTCCGGCCTTGTCGAACTTGTGCTCGAACTTATCTCCTTGTTTGAGCACTTCGGATTTGAACGAGCCGTCGTCGGCCACGACCGAATGCCGTCCGCCTTCGTTGACCCATTCAACCGTGGTGCCGGGAGCGACGGTCAGCAGCTTCGGCGTGAATTGAAAGCTGCTCACTTTCACGGTGGCCCTCGCGTCGCCAGCCGCAGTTGCAGTCGCTTTGCGCGGCACGCGAGCCGAAGCGCCCGCGGCTCCCAGCATCAGGACTGCTATGGCGATGATGATTTGAAACTTTCGCATGAATTTTCTCCTGAGGTTAATAGTATCTACTTATCGCGATTCAACGGTGATGACCCCGGCCATATCAACGCCGTGTTTTTCACCGTGGAATCCACAGAAGTACGGAAAGACGCCCGGAGCGTCGAACTTGTGTTCATAAGTGCCGCCGGCCGTGAGCGTCTCAGACTTGAACGAACCATCGTCCGCTTCGACCGTGTGGCGTCCCAGCGCATCGGTCCACTCGACTACAGTTCCCGTCTTGATGGTTAGGTCTTTCGGTTCGAACTGGAAGTTCGAAATCTTCACGCTGACCTTTTCCGGAGCGGCGGATGGCCGCACAACCGCGGCCGGCGCTGCAGGTTTGGCTGCCGCTATGTACCAGATGTAATAAGTGCCGACGCCGATCAGGATCACCAGCCACCACAGCGCAAGCTCGGTCCGCATCCAAGGCTTGTATCGCCTGAAGCGCAGCTTCTTCGGCAACAGTTTCGTCGCCGCTACCAGCACGATGTACAGCCCCAGCACTTCAGCGATTGTCCCCAGCGTCGCGTGAATATAAGGCGCCAGGTAATAGGCTTCTTTCAACCCGCCGGGCACTTGCGGCTGGACCTGCTTATGAAACGACGGCGCCATGATCAGAAAAATCATCACCAGGTTGAGAATCATCACCGATGATTGGCAATACTTGTGCGCTCGATAGTTTCCACGCCGGGCCAGTGCCATGCCAAACAGAAGCGCGAGCCCCATCGCAACCTGAACCACCAGATTCAAGTCCGCGCGAAGAGTCGCTCCGGTTCCAAGAAATCCGTTCATTTGCTCTCCTGATCAGGATCTCGATGCGCGAGAAAGCGTATCGGTGGAATTCGACTTCAAGATTTCATTACGCGGCTTACCAATGAATCGGATTGCTGAAAAAGTAGACATTTCCCGCGACGCGGCGCACAATCTGTGAAACGGCCGAGGCGGACCCGTTCTGACCTGCACCGAGGTGGTCCGATGACTTATATTGAAGAAACAGTTACCGCGAGCGACGGGTTGCGTCTCTTTCAGCGAAGACGCGAAGCCTCCAAGCCGAAGGCCGAGATATTGATTACCCACGGATTCGGCGAACACAGCGGCAGATACGACGCGCTGGCCGAACACCTGATAAGCCGCGGCTTTTCGACGGCGGTCTACGATCATCGAGGACACGGATTGTCTGATGGGTTGCCGGGTCACGTCGAGAGCTTTGCCGAATACGACGAGGACCTTGCGAAGGTCATCGGGTTGGCGCGCGCGCGAGCCGAGTCCCTGCCGGTGTTCTTGATAGGTCACAGCATGGGTGGATTGATCGCATTGAGATATGCGGCGCGTAGAGGCGAGCAACTCGCAGGCGTCGTCGTGTCGGCTCCATTGATCGCCGTGGCCGTGTCGGTGCCTGCTTACAAGACGATGATCGCTCGCGTTGGCGCGCGAATTTCTCCGCGATTGCGCCTCGACAATGAGATCAATCCATCACACTTGAGCCGCGATCCCGAAGTGGGCCGGGCGTACGCCGCCGACCCGCTGGTCAATCGCAAGGTGAGTACGAAGTGGTTCGCCGAAGCCATGCGGGCGATGCAGGAGGTTATCGAGTGGGCGCCTCAGATCAAGACTTCGCTGCTGGTGATGCACGGAACCGAAGATCGTCTTGCGAGTGTGGATGCGACGGAGCGGCTCTTCGAACGCGCCGGTTCTCGGGATAAGGAGTTGATAATTTATCCGGGGTACTATCACGAACTGTTTAATGAACCGGAGAAGAGGGAGGTATATGAGCGCGTGAGCGACTGGCTCGAGAATCGAATCGCCCTACGGGTGGCAACCCTGGAAGGCGCATAGACACGAACCCGTCAAAGGGGAGCATCGATCCCGACGTTCTGAGTCTTTGCTCTCGCATACGCCAGCCGCGCTGTGACTAAATCCTCAATCGCGAGCCCGCATGATTTGAAGAGCGTTATCTCATTCAGAGACTCCCGGCCCTCGATCTTGCCTGACACCACATCAGCCAACATTCCCTTCACGTGCTCGTGATTGAGCACGCCTTCAGCGATCGGTATCAGGATCTCTCCGGCTTCCCGGCCGGCGGCTGACTCGGCGTCCAGGATCACGCGTGCGCGCCGAACTGTTTCAGAGTCAAGCTCGCGAGTCGAAGGCGTGAACGCGCCCGCCGCGTTAATGTGAGTGCCCGAATTGAGCAGCTTTCCGTCGAACAACGGCGCGGGCGAACTCGTGCACGTGCAGATGAGATTCGCAGTTGCCGCTGCGTGTTCGGGTGCGACAACCTCACAGGGAAACTTGTGCGATTCGCGAACGAAATCGGCAAGCGCACGAGCATTGTCGGCGTTGCGCGATACGATCATCACTTGCTCGATCTGGGCGATCTCGATCATCGCGTCGACATGGAAGCGCGCCTGGACGCCGGCTCCGAACACCGCCAAACGCTTTGGGCCCGCTGACGCCATGTACTTCGTGGCGACGGCAGAAGTCGCGGCCGTGCGAATCGCCGTTATAAATCGCCCATCCATCAACGAAAGCGGAGCGCCGGTTTCGCTGTCTAGCAGCAGATACGCCGATTGAATGCTATCAAGACCGTGCGACGGGTTTCGTTCGAATACCGACACGATCTTTGTCCCGAGCGCCGATTGTTCTCCGCCGCTTGAGCCGAGATACGCCGGCATCTCGAGCACGATTCCGTTCTGATCCGGGATATCAAGGCGCAAGCGATTAGGAACCTTGGCTTCTCCGCGAGCAATCGCACGAAATCCTCGGTCCACCGCATCGATAACGTCATTCATCGTCAAGACGCTGCGCAGGTCTGATTCGCTGAGTATTAGCACGGGTGTTCGGCGGGGCTAACTTTGCAGGTTCTCGTCGATGTACTTCACGAATATCAACTCGTTGTGTTTTTCATTGTAGACAAGTTCGTCGATCACCTGGGACGATAGCATTATTCCAAATCCGCCCGGGCGCATGCCCATTTCCTGGCGAACTTGCAGGTGCCGCGTGGGATCACCGGGAGGGTTGGCGATCGCTGCGTGCTCGATTTCCTCGATGTCAAAACCTTCGCCGGGATCTTTGATCGAGTAGAGAATCGCACGCTTCAGATGAATGTATTTGACGATCACGCGATTTGACGGATCGCACTTGCCGCCGTGCTCAATCGCATTGTTGAGCATCTCGCGAAACACCGCGCCAACTGCTTCGCGTGTTTCCTTCGGGATATGTTCGTGAAGGTGGGACAGACACTTCTGGATTGGCTCGACCGCGGTCAGGTCGCAGGGAACTCGCAGCTCGATCCAGTCAGGACGGCTCGAGATGACTTCGATTCGGCTGGCGATGTCTCTGCTGATCGCTGAACTCACTGCTTCCAGTAGTTCTTCAATGGCGAAGGGCTTTGATAAGAATTCACAGGCTTGATGACGCAATGCGCCGATGACGGTCTCGCCCGATTTTTGTCCGGTCATCACGATGGCGCGCAAATCGGGTTTGAGTTTCCTGGCCTGCCCGAGCAATTCAATCCCGTTCATGCCCGGCATGTAGACATCGGTGACAAGAACGTCGATTTCCTGCGTCCGCAAAACCTCCAGCGCCTCGAGTCCATCGCCGACGTCGACAACTCGATAACCCGCCTTCTTGAGAACGGCGGCATAAATCTCTCGACTGGGATTATTGTCCTCAGCCAGCAGGACGGTTGACATCGGCTCCTCGCTATTTTCTTGAACGCTTCGCGTGCTCCTGTGTCCAGCGGTCGTAACGCGTTCGAAGTGTCTTCACCGGGTTGTCGTTTTCATCCGGTTTTATATTCTGATCGCTCACCTGAAGTTCCATGAAGTAGATTCCGTCGTTCAGACCTTGTCCCATCTTATCACTTTTGTTCGCGGCGACAATGTATGCGACGTGAGCTGTTTTGTTTTCGCAGGGCGCGGGCGGATCGGGCAGCGACTTACAGTTGCATCGACGATCGCCGCCGCGTGAATCAGCCGCTTCCATTGCAGCCATCACGCGGTCGGTCAGACTTCCTCTCGCCTGCCTGAAGGCTTTCGCAGCTTCGTCAACGACGTCGTCCCCCGCGAGAATATTTCCCTGGATCGAGAAGTAGACCTGAGTGCCTTCGACGCGTCCGTGCCGATCGAGCGACTGTTTGCCGTTGTTGGCGCCCGAATAACCAGCCATCCTGCCCTTCAGGTCGACGATGCCATACTGCCGCGTGGCGTGCGTCTGATCATCGGTTTTGAGCATATCTATGATACGAGCCGGATCGGTGCCCTTGTTCAATTCGTCGGCGATCAGCTTCTGCAGGCGGCGGGTTCGATCGACGTTCGCCTGAGCGGCGGCGACTCCAACGCCGGGGATGATGATTGCTTGAATGTCCTTTAATCCCGTCGCCGGAAATCCGGCGAATGCCTGCTGAGGCACGCAGGTGGCGGACGCGATGACGATCTGGCGTGTCTTGCGATCGACTGCGATCACCGACCACGTAGCGAAGACATTCGCATGGAGCGCAACCAACACGGCAGCGGCTACAAACAACTTTCGAGTCGGCATTCAGTCAGCTCCGTGGTTTGGTTCACCAATGAAGTCGGGGCGCGAAGATAACATGGAAGAGTCTCGAGAGTCTAGCGAGCTTGAATTCCGGTGGTGTCTTAATTGTGTGTGGGTCGATCAGGAAAAGTTTTCGTAGAACTTGAAGTCAGCTTGACACGATAGTTCATCAGTCATTAAGGTTGTCGTTAAATGAGCGACGCGGAACTAATCGGTAGGTTTGGTGAGCAATATAAAATTGCCAAGGAGAAGTTGAGGTCTCTGCAATCCGAAGCACAGCATTACTCAGACGGACTGAGAGGCCTAGCCGACTTTCTCGCTCAAATGTCCGCACAACCGTTTGGTCAGATTGATACAGCTAACAAACTCAGAAACTATCCATCAAAAGAAGACCTAGCTCAATTGCTCGACGCACTCGCAGCTAACGCGCGTGAGATGGGATTGGCCGAGAAAGAACTTAAGCGGCTTGGTGTTTTGTAGGCGCTACGGTTGGCTGCACGAATGACGCCAAGACCCCTAACCCTGGCGGCTAGGCCGCAAGTAACTCTCCCAAGCTCCATATATGATTCGTCAATCCCGCTTCCATAGCTGGCGTTACTCTCAAGGTTTGGTGAACGCGACAGAAATTGTACCACGCGAAGTAGAGGGCAAGCGCCGCTTTTAAGTTCTCCCACTTCTTTGAGAATCCGTTGGTAAGTCGCGTTAGCCTTCTGATCTGCATTCGCATCGTTAGGTTGCTGCGTTCCACGTGGCTTGTGCAAATTCGGTCGGGGTCGGGGTTGCCGTAGATCGTGATCTTCATCGAGTCCACAACTTCGGCTGGCGAGTATCGTTGTTCACCCTCGCGTACCGCTGCATAGACTTTGACATACTGCGCGAAGTCTACTCGCTTCGCACCGAGACTATGAACTACGGCATCCTGATAAGCATTGAAGCCGTCCGTTGTTATCTGAAAACTGCCAGCGGTTGCCCTGTCCAGCTTCTCAGTGAATGCGAAAGTATCGGGCCGTGTTCGACGGCCTAGATGCCAAGCCAACACTAGCTTTGTGTGGCGCTCAATTCCGACGAACGTATAAGCATCGCCCATAGCGTAGTCGTCCCGCCCGTTCGCCTTCTTTGTCTTTTCCTTCATTCCGACAAATCCCCACATCTCATCGCATTGAACATCTCGCACGGCCACGTTGCGGATGCGATTCTCTAAGAGCGATTCGCAGCGCTCGCCAACATTCACAAGCAAGCTCATGATTGTGTTGCGGTTTGTGTCCGTGATTCTTTCCACGCTTCGAATTGAGCAGCCCTCAACTAAGAGCTTTAGCACGGCGACAGCCTTTTCGAGCGGGAGATACATATTACCTAGCGGGCGCTCTGGACGGTCGCTGAAAGTCTTAGAGCAAGCTTCACAGCGGAAACGTTGATTACCCTTTCGATCTTTTCCATGCTTCTTGGCTTCAACTTGGCAGTTATGACAGACCATGTGCGGAATCTCCTATTGAGTCCGCACAACGAAAGCCGTATACTCTGGTTGCGACCCCGTATGGCTTCGGCTGTGCGGAATAGTGCCTCGACAGAAGCTCCAACTTCTGCCGGGGCTTGAAAATTCGCGGGGAGTGTCCGATTCGAACGGACGGACGGTGGGATTAGCACCGTCACCAGATTTACAGTCAGGCCCGTTAGACCACTCCGGCAACTCCCCGTAAATAGAAAGGCCAGTAGGTAACCGTTTCGACGGCGACTTGCTGGCCTTGTTCTTTTGAAATATACTGTCATCAGAATGTCAGAATTGTAGCAGAATAATGTCAGAAGTCAAGCGATAATTTCCCTTGACATTGCAGGTATATTGTCGTACACTGCAAGGCGTAAGGGCAACAGGAGGCGGAAACCGTGGCGGACTTTCTGACAAAAGTCAGCGCGCTTGGTGCCCGATTAGAAGGAGAAGTCACGAAAGGAGCACCATATGGCACACACGACGAGTGGCATCCCGCGTATTGACCCAAACGTACAATACGTGGGTGTAACTAAGCTAAGAACGCTAAATGCCACTAATCTGCAAGGGCTGAATAAGACCCTTGTAATTCAAGACAACGAACAGCCCCTCGCGGTGGTCATCAGCTACAATAAGTTTCTCGAAATGCAATCCGAACGTGAGAGAATTTTGGCGACCATTGAAATCCTCACCAACAAGGAAGAATCAATCGCGCTTCGTGCGGGATTGCAAGATGCCATTGATGGTAGGACGGAGCCAATTTCCAAGATTCGGGGAGAGCTGAAAAAGAAGGGCGATCTCTAAGGGAGGAGGTTTCGTGCAGCAATGCAACCCTACGGCGAAGTTGAACTAACCAGTACAGCGAAGGCCGCATACATTAGCCTGTACGATGAAGCGCGGGAATATGCGGATGATAGATCGAACGCGAAAGTGGCACTCTTTAATGCCGTCGAGAAAGCGATTGACAGTGTCATTCCGGCGAATCCTTGCGACCCCCGAAGGACACTCGTCGGGTCTGCTTCAATGTTGTACACAATCGATCTCGGCGCAGTTTATCTGTATTACCTGGTTGTAGGTGTGGATGATGACGAACCAGAACCTAGAATCATCATCATACACATCGAGACGAGCAAAACCCACCCCGATCTGTCGTGGTTAAAGAATCCGACTTTTAGAAATGAAGTCGTACAACTTCTCGACTCGTTTGGGATCGACGGGAGTGCTTTTCTGAATAACCAGCCGCCATTCAGCGTGAATTGACAGTTCGCAGCAAGTTTCGATCTTTTTCGGAGGAATCCGATCAAACATCGAAAACTGTTTGATGGCATCGGACTGATCGTGGTAGGCTGATGCTGAGTTTTCCGCAAGACACGAAGGCTGCTAGTCCATCTGAGATTTCGCGGATCGTGGAATGAACTAGCAGCCCGGACGTGCGTTTCTTTTGAAGCCTCTGCATCCTAGCACGTCTGGTGTATGGCAATCAACCGCGTATTTTCTAAGGAGCAGAAGAAATGGCTAAAGTCAGTCCATGGCATTCGGTCCTTTCGGATGTCTATCACAACAATACTGAGTGTAATACCGGTAACAACATTGAAAAGGAAAATGTTCGACCGGGCACCGGTGGCAAGCGTCTTTGTGAAGAGTGCGCCGGACTCAGCTAGGTAGTTTCATTTTCAGCCCGGACCTTGGTGGGTTTGAATGTAAGTTCCCACCAAGGTCCGGTCGGCTCGCCATCTTCCAACCGCCAAACCCGTCGGAGTGTGTAGACATTCAATCCGCCTTGCATCGCAACGGTCAGCGCTCTAAAGCCTTCAGCTCTCTCGCCGTGAAACCGCACGGCAGGTTCAACGTATGTGTGCCCAGGCCCGCCCTCGCAAGACTCGAATGTCTCAATGCCAGCGTCTCGTAATAGTTTGACGGCGTCGGCGATGCCAGGATCAAGAGGAGGATCGAAGTCTCTCGACATAAGAACTCCGTTAGGGATTCTATAGGGCTCACGCCAAATACGGGGTCTTGTTCGTTGAACTCTAACCGAACCCTTAATCAGGCGCAATACAAGATTTTAATCAATCGGCTCTAACTTAGCGCGGATACCGTTTTCAACCCGGCTGTTGGCCTTGTCTGCGGCTTCTATATATGGACGTAACCTCTCTGCTTCTTCGTCCTCATATTGTTTGACCTCTAGCCATTCAGAGCCTGTGCGCGGTAACTGAATTACGAATCGCCAAGTCTTTTTCATTTCGTCTGCCATGCCACAAGCCTATAACGTCACGGTCAGTCTGTACAACCCACACACAATTAAGACACCACCTGAATTCCTGTGAGCTTGAATTCAGGTAGTGGAGTCTTAGTGTGTTGGTCACTGATTATCGCGCTGCTCGTCAGCGTCCTCGGCGTCCTCTGTTAAATCCCGGCGTTGATTGGAAAAACCGCAGAGGACGCCGAGGACGCCGAGGACTGCGTTGTCGGCCAACGCGCTAATACCCTACTACCTGAATTCAAGTGTTGGTGACATATCCTGTTGAGAGCATTCACATCATCACCCACCCACTTGAATTCAACCGGCGCGCAACTTAATATTCGCTGAACATTCCAATGCAAGCGAACATCACCGCAGACGCGACCGACACCGCTCCAATCAGATCGGGCGAGGAACTCAATCTCGACGCGATCGAGCGCTACTTGCGGACTCACTTGAGCGAATTGCTTCCGGAGGCTCCGCTTGATGCGACCAAAGTTGAAATCGAGCAGTTTCCGGGCGGGCATTCGAATCTGACTTATCTGGTGCGGCTTGGCGGGCGCGAATTTGTTTTGCGGCGGCCACCATTTGGACCCGTCGCGCCAACGGCTCACGATATGCCGCGCGAGTTTAGATTGCTTGCGGCGGTGCATCCGCTGTTTGCGCGAGCGCCGAGTCCATACCTGCTGTGCGAAGACGCGTCCATCATAGGTGTGCCGTTTTATCTGATGGAGCGCAGGCGTGGGCTTGTCATTCGACGCGATATCCCCGAAGAGATCGGCGATGATCTTGATCTCCGCCGCCGAGTGGGTGAAGGAATGGTTGACACGCTGGCTGAGCTTCACTCGGTTGATATTTACTCGTCGGGTCTGGTGAACATCGGCAAACCCGTGGGCTTTGTCACGCGGCAAGTGAAAGGATGGACCCAGCGTTGGCAACGCTCGAAGACCAGCGAGCTTGAAGCCATTGATCGTGTTATTGATTGGCTTGCGGAGCGCATTCCACCCGAGCCTGATCCCGAGGCGGGACGCCCCGCCACGCTTGTGCACAACGACTTCAAGCTCGACAACGTGATGCTTGATCCAAAGAATCCCGCGCGCGTTGTCGCCGTACTGGATTGGGAGATGTGCACCGTGGGCGATCCGTTGATCGACGTCGGAATTTTTCTCTGCTACTGGGCGATGAAGGACGATCCCGAAGCTCGGCGCGAGTCCATAAGCCCGGTTACGACTGAACCAGGTTGGATCAGCCGCGGTGAAGTCATTGATCGTTACGCGCAAGAGACGGCCCGCGATCTTTCAGGGATCGCTTTCTATGAAGTGTTTGCGCTATTCAAAACGGCGGTAGTGCTTCAGCAGATTTACTATCGTTATGTGAAGGGGCAGACGCACGACGAGCGGTTCAAGAGTTTCGATCGACGAGTGAGTGGATTGGCTCAAGCGGCGTGGGATCTCGCGCAGAAATCCGGAATCTGATGATCTCAAATCTCAAATCTCAAATTTGAAATTTGAAATTGAGATTGACTGTTAGTGAGGAAGCATTGACCGATATTTATTTCATTCGTCACGCCCAGGCCGGTTCTCGCGATAACTACGACGTGCTGTCTGAGCTTGGCGGGGAGCAATCGCGAAGGCTGGGCGAGTTCCTTGCCGGTCAACGAATCGAGTTTAGCGCGGTCTACGCGGGGGGGATGCGCAGGCAACGCGAGACTGCGGAGATCGCGTTCGGCGCCATAGCAAAAGCTGGGTTGCAGGCGCCTGACGTGATCACCGATGACCGGTGGAATGAGTTCAGCTTGATCTCGGTCTATCGCGCGATCGCAAAACGCATGATGAAGGACGATGAGGGCTTTGCCGCCGACATCAAAGAAATGCAGCAGGCGATTGCTCGCGATCCGCACACGACCGGAGGCGCCGTCGGCAGATGCGATCAGGCAGTGATCCGCGCCTGGATAGATAATCGCTATCCCGATTATGAAGGCGAAGCCTGGTCTTCGTTTCGAACCCGGATTGAAGCGTGCGCCGGGAGCTTGTGCTCGAACGGTAGAGAAAAGGCGATCGCAATATTCACATCGGCGACGCCGATTGCGATCACCGCGGGCGCTGCGTTGGGCCTGACAGATGAGAAGCTGCTGAGCCTGCTTGGCGTGATCTACAATACGAGCGTGTCGATAATGCGACCGGGCAATGATGGCTTGCGATTGTTCACCTTCAATGCGACGCCACACCTTGATTCATCCATAAGGACCTTTAGATAGCGTGCTCTCGCTTATTTCAGACTGCCGGGAGATTGCCAGCGTGCAGGCGCGAGAATATACTGACGCGATCCTTCACTCGGATAGGCGTGCTTGACTGACTTTATGATCGCGACAAGGAGGCGAGATGTTTCATAAGATGTTGGTAAGTTGCCTGATCGGTTTGGCCGTGGCGTTTGCAAGCGTGACGGACTTGCCCGCCCAGGAGCAGAAACCTTCCTCGACACACATCGAGGCGATGAAGAAGCTCAGCTTTCTGGTCGGCGAGTGGAAGGGCGAGGGTTGGAATGAGTTTGTTCCGGGGCAGCGCCGCTCGTCACCAATAACTGAGATTGTTCATTACAAGCTGAGCGGAGTCGTTCTATCCGTTGAAGGAATTGGCAAGACCAGGATTCCCGGCCAACAGGAGGAAGTAGTGGTGCATCACGCCGTTGGTATTCTTTCTTATGACGCGAAGGATCAGTTATATCGAATGCGGTCATATTTGATGAACGGGCAGAGCGTGGATGCCGATGCGAAGTTCACCGACGCCGGCTTCCAGTGGGGATTTCAAGCCGCGCCGACGCTACACATGCGATACACGGTCAAGCTCAATGACAAGAGCGAATGGTTCGAGATCGGCGAGATGTCACAGGATGGATCCAGTTGGCGGAAGTTTCACGAGATGACTCTGCAGAAAGTGAAATAACATCCTGGCCCGAAACAACATCAGCTCGAGAACAAAAACTCGATAACAAGGAGACCTTGATCATGAATGAGAAGAACCTATCACGCCGAATCTTTATTGGCAGCGCGACGGTCGGGGCGCTTGGCGCCGCCGCTTTGTTTGTTCCCGGCGTATTTGCCGAAAAGCTTATGCAGACGCCTTCGCAGACCGAGGGCCCGTTTTATCCTGATAAAATGCCGCTCGACACAGACAACGATTTGTTGATCATCAACGACTCAATCACGCCCGCGGTTGGAACGGTCACTCACTTGAGCGGACGAATCCTCGACAGGCGTGGCGACCCGATCAGAAATGCGACGGTTGAGATATGGCAGGTGGACAACAACGCTTCGTATTTGCACACCAAGAGCGACAACTACGCCAGGCGCGATCGGAACTTCCAGGGGTTCGGGCGTTTTGAAACCAGCTCGACCGGCGAATACCGCTTCCGCACGATCAAACCGATAGTGTATCCGGGCCGTCAGGCGCCTCATATTCATTTTATGGTCAAACTAAAAGGCCGAGATAAATTCACTACTCAGTGCTACATCAAAGGGCATCCGGGCAACGCGGTGGACTTTGTGTTGAAAGCGACCCCGGCCAGGTTTCGTGATGCACTGATCGTGGATTTCTCACCGATGAGTTCGCCGATCGGGGAGCTCGCCGCGAAGTTTGACATCGTGTTGGGTTAAACGGACGAACGGGCAACAGGGCGAATAGATTCACTTGCTTCGTGTTATTAACACCTCAATTTATTGAGGTGTTGACGCGCGGGTCACGAGCTTTCTCAAACTGTTTAAACAGTGTCCTAGTGACAGGATGTGATTATCACTTCATTTACCAACGGACTCCCGCTACTGGCCCGGGTGATAAGTCCGCTTGCTATTGGCCTTGATCTCCTCGAGCGTGAACCACGCGGGCTTGAACTCTTTCTTCGAATAGAGTTGAGCCTGGTCAAAGTTGTACGGCGACTTCGGGTCGGCGCTCTGGCCAAACACTAACAATGATCGTGCCTGAACCTTCGGGCCGAATTCAACCACGCTCACGAATGATGTGCCTGCGACTCCGTAACGCCGCTTCTGGCCCGCAACCGGCCGCGTGTAGAAGTTATTCACGATGCCCACTGGCCCCGGAGCGCCCGCTATCGGCAAGCTCGGCCGCTCATCGCTGAACGTCTCAAGCTCGCCGCCCGATTGAATCCGCTGCAGGCGATTTATGTCACCCCAGGCGACTTGCCATGTGCCGAAGTCGCGATTCAAATCGGCAATCACTTCTTCAAGCGCGCGAATCCTAAGCCAGTCGTCTTTCACCTTCTGAGCCAGAAGCCTGGTAGCCCTCTCATATGTCAACGCGAACAATGTCATCGCTTTTGAGTCGATCGTGCTGACGTGATTCCAGGACTTTAACTCGGCGATTGCATCCGCGAGCTTTGCTGCGCGGGCCGGGTCCGTAGTCTTAAGCTTCTCCCAATCGGCGGCGATCTGTGGGATCTGCGTCTCTGATTCGAGCACCGTCGTGTCGAGTCCCGCGCGTGTCCAGTCATCAAACGAAAACTTTTCGTGCGTCGACAAAATCCGCCGCGAGATTCGCGCTCGAGCGTTATCCGATTCGCGAGTCATGTAATTCGGGAAACTCTCTTTGGCGGGATTGCCGTCGGCCGTGGTCGTGAACGGAGTCTGATTGCAATTTTGCATGAACCCGGTCTTTGGGTTCAGCAACTGAGGCAGCTCGTTGAAGCTATGATAACCCTGCCACTCGGCTTCGGGATTCGAGCCGTCGACGGGCTTTGACCAGTCGAACTTCGTCGGGCGGCGCGGGACCGAGCCGTTGTACACGTAAAAGATGTTACCGTCGCGATCCGCGGCCATCGCGTTGAACATCGGAATCGCGCACTTGGACATCGCGGCTTTGAACTCGGCGATCGTTTTCGCTTTGCCCATCGCGTACCACTCGTCTATCCAACCGCCCTCTTCGAGCTGCGCGAGCTTGATGGAAAGCGGCTTGCCTTCGCGAACGGCGACGATCGGTCCGTGATGAGTCTTGCGGAACTTGAAGCTGCGAGGCTCAACCCCCTTCGCTGTCTTCACCCCGATCGTGCCGGTCCACTCGGTTGCGTTGCGAGTGCCCGTCCCGTAGCGATAAGCAAGCGGGTTCTTCGGATCCTCAAACTTCTCGATGAACACATCGACGATGTCGGGGTCGTTGACCGTATGGCTCCAGCCGAGGTATTCGTTGTGCCCGATCGACGGATAAGGCGAGCCAAAAAACGACGCGCCGCTCAGGTTCCAGCCCTCATTGCTGTGCACGTGACCCTCGTACCACTGCCCCGCGCCAAAGAACGGCTGATGAGGGTTGATGAACAACAGCGCGTGACCGCTCGCGCTCTTCGATGGAGTCACCGTCCACATATTCGAGCCGACGATCGGCTCTTCCTGCGGCTCATCCAGACCATTGATTAGAAGATTGAGAGACACAGTGCTCGATCCGGCTGCCGCGCCCGATGCGTCGAGAGCCTGCACCGCGCCCTTAATCTCTTCCACCTTCAAGCCCGACTTGCCGTAGATGAATTGTTGATAGATCGTGTAGCGGCTGAACGCGAATGAGTGCCACGGTTCGAAGTGACTGATCAGCCGCGGTTTCACCTGCGGGTTGTGCGCCAGGAAATAGTTCAGCCCATCGGCGAGGGCATTGCTCAACTCTCGAGCGCGGCCGGTCGTGCGATCGTATTCGGCTTTTGCCAGTCGAGGAATCTCGAGCGCGCGATTCAACATGTCATCGGCGAGCGTCCTTTCGCCGTATATCTCAGACGCGCGGCCAAGCGCGCGAATGTAGCTGTCTTCGATTTGCCAAAAATTGTCTTCGGCTTGCGCGTAGATGTACCCGAACACACAACTCGCGTCGGTCGGCCCATAGATATGCGGCACGCCGTAACTGTCGCGATAGATCGTTACCGAACGCGCGATCTTCTCGGCGCGAGTTTCGGCCGCGGGTTTCTTCGCCGCATACGCAGGCTGCCCAAGCGTCATCGCGGCGACCAGTGAGATCGTGATGAGAAGCGCAGTCGTGGAAGACGCGCGACCGAAGAAGCGTAGGTTCATTGACATGTCGAAGTCTCCTGTATTCGTGGCGTATTTTGCATCACGCCTGACGTTACTGATTCTGGTATCGAGCCGAATCGGAATGGTGGCATTTTATAGTTCGCCTGTTGCGTTCGCAAGCAGACCGGGGCAAAGGAAGCGTCCTGACTTACCGACTTGATGCTCGAGGGACCTCGAATGATCATTTCGACTTTCTGAACCCTTTCTCCAAGCTCAGGCAATGAGTCAACTCAACGGAGAGTCCTGTCAGTCAATTTGTCTGTTGCGGGTATTACCGAACCGTAATAGAATGCGGCCCACATTCTGGCTCCGCGCCGGACGCACTCCCCAGCGCAAGGGGAGTCGCCGGCATTCTCATTCAGATGGGGGGGACACAACTATGCAACCGAATCCAACCAAAACAAGCAATCCGGCGGCGGCACTGGGCGCAAAATACCGGCGCGATGCCATCGTATTCCTTCCGGCGATCGGGCGCGCCTGGGACGACCCGTCGATCGAAGGAATCGCGCGCAGGATAGCGAACGTGATCGACACCGGAGCGCGCCACGTCAAGGCAAAGGCAAAGGTGAGAGTCCAGGACCAGACATACGGCGATCAGGGGGAGTTCAAAACGCGAGTGTGCACCGTGTTCAAGACAGAGGACGACAAGGACTCACCGGTGATTGATATCTATGGGATGGACTACGCGGCAACGCTGACCAGCCACTATCAAAATAGAAGCTTGCTGTACAAGAGCCTGTTCGTGGCTCTGATGATCATCAGAAGTTTTCCTCTGGCCGTGGCCCAGTTTTGGCGCGCAGGCAAGACAGTTCGCGAAAACATTCAGTTAGCGTACGGCGCGGCTATACTCTCTTTGCTGGTTGTCTACATGTGCTCGCTGGTATATGCGGGTTACTCGTCGTATAAGCTGCTGAAGGATCCGGTGGCCGCGACCACGAGAACCCCGGCGCCTGCGCCGGCAAGCGTTTCCGCAACGGCCACCGCCGCCAACCCCAACCCAAGCATCCGAAACAAGCTGACGAGTTTTATCAGCAACAGGGCTTCGGTGATCTTTCCGGTGTTTATCGTTGCGCTGAGCGCGTTGGGAGTCGTCTGGCCCAAAGGCGCGAAATTCAGGGAATCGATAACCGAAGCCGCGACCTACTCGCTCTGCCTTATTTCTTATCTGACTTCGGGCGAGCGATCGAACGCCATTGCCGGAAAGCTTGATCGGCTGATCGAATACATCGCCGAGAAAGAAGATCTCAATTACCGGCACATTCATGTGATCGGTTACAGCTTTGGCAGCATCGTGACACTCGATGCGCTCTTCCCGTCCACTCGCACTCCCGGACCGCGCTTCGAGAAGATACATACGCTGGTGACGATTGGCTGTCCGTATGACATCGTTCGGAACTACTATCCCGGCTATTTCAGCAATCGCACGCGAAGGTCGAACGTCCCCCGGCGCTGGTTCAATGTTTATACGCCGGTTGACGTGTTGTCTTCGAACTTCTCCGATGATGGAGGGGTCACGAAAGCGACTCGGACAATCGAGCTTCGCGGAGAATCAAATGAAAAGCTGGAGCCGCCGATCAACATCCTGTACGCTGAAGGGGCGTTTCCAAAGACGCAGTTGTCGATTTGGGATGTAGTTATGCTCATGGGGTTTCGGTCACATACGATTTACTGGGGACCGACCTACGAATCCGAGATCACCTGCTTTCACCAGATCATACCCGAGATGTACGGCGACGATCCGCTGTTGAGCTTCGAAGAAACAGCCCTGGCCGCGGGCTAGCGGGAACCTTCATGATAATTTCGTCCCGAGCGTGCCCGCGGCTTCGCCGTTCAGTTTGAATCTTTCTGCCCAGTTGATTCGGGCGGTAGCCTGCATGACTACGAACAGCGTGACGATGGATCCGATGGTGACCGCAAGTCCGGTGAAGCCTTCGACGAAAAAGGCATACGAGAATCCGATCAGGTATACGAACTGCGACAACCCGGTTTCGATGTACGCGAACCGGCTGCCCACCACCAAACGCATGTACGACACCACCAGGAAGATCGAAACGGCCGAGCAAATAAAGAATGCCGTGTGAATGGAGACGTGATCGACCAGGTACGCCAGCAGCAGGTGAAACGCAAAAAACGAAGCCGCCAGAAAGAAGTAGTTCATGGGGTGAATCTGTACGCCTCGCAAAAGCGAGATAACGAAAATCAGAAAGAAGAAAAATCCCAGTGACACCGGAGCGAAGAAGGATATTCGTGCGGCCATCGGACCGGGATTGATCTTTTGCGGCATCTCGATTCCGATTCCATTTCCGGAGATCAGATCTTTGTAATCCCAGGTCAGCAGCCAGCCGTTTCCTTTGCGTTCCTTTGGCACGTTTGGTGAGAGTGTGTTCGACGGGTGATCGTAGCCATCGAAATCCGTCGCCGCCACGAGCTTGAAATCGCGAACCTCGCCAATGCCATCTCCGAAACGATAGATGAATCGATCCAGTCCCTGCGAATAGTAGTTGACGCTCAAGCGGTGTCGCGATTTCGGCGCCGACGCAACCGTCGCCGAGATTGAGCTGTTGCTCTGGCGAGTGAACGGGACCTCCGTTCCATCTACTTCAAACTTGAATTCATCGTATTGGCCGTCCGCCGCTGGAAACGCGAAGTTCATGGTCATATCGCCGCTCTTGTCTTGCGTATTCTCAAAGACATAGTCTCCGAAGAAGCGAATGCGATAAGTCGAGTACCACAGCAAACCCTTTTGCCTTTGATCAAGTTCGAATCCGACGTTGATGTCGCTTTGAACCAGCGGCAAGTCATATTTGTCAGTTGTGGACGGGCGCACGACAACTACCCCCTTCTGGCTCGAGTCCGCTTTCTCAACTGGCGGCTTGTTATCGACTGTGAGCACAGCCGCCGGCGCTTTCTGCTCGAGCGGCGTTCCCCACAAGTGCCCGACCTGTTGCTTCAGTGCCACGTCCTGATTCTCTGTTCGATAGGAGATAGTTCCGGCGAGCGTGATCCATCCGACTACAGCAACCAGATACACAACCGCGATAGCCGCTATTCGTTTCACCATAAACGCCTCCGCAAAGAATGATTGCGCACTTGAATCTGCGCCTGCAGCCTCCTCAGATGCGAAGAGCCTTCCAGCAGATGCTCACCAGTGGATCGACAAAACCCGGTTGACCTCGGACGCGCTATTCACCTTGAATTCAGCGGGCGAAGTCGAACCTTGTTCCTTTTGAGAAGCGTGAGAGTGTTGTGAGAAATTTCTGAGAAGGATATGGCGGATACTCAGTTGTCGCGCATGCGAGTGACGGAAGAGTTCACTCGTTGCCGGAGCGCGGCTTCGTCGAGGGTCTTGAGTTTGCGATCGAACAGCACACGCCCCGCGACCGAGGTGAACAGGACGTCCGATGCGGACGCGCTGAAGATGATCGCGGTGGCTGGGTTATGAATCGGAGTGTTATGGCTTTGCGAAAGATCAATCGCGATCAGGTCGGCTTGCTTGCCCGGTTCAAGCGAGCCGACTTCGCGATCGATGCCTAAAGCTTTCGCCCCATCAAGAGTCGCAAGTCTCAAGAGCTGCTCGGAAGTCGTCGTCGCAAAATCGGCGGCGGCCGCCCGATGAATTAGCCCGCAGAAGCGAGCTTCCTCGATCATGTCGCCGCGATTATTCGAAGCTACGCTGTCGGTTCCCAATCCAACGCTCAGTCCGGCATCGAGCATTGATTCGAGCGGCGCGATGCCGTGCCCGAGCTTCGCGTTTGACTTCGGACAGTGAGCGACGCGAGCGCCGCGATGCGCGAGCGTTTCGATGTCACGAGCATTCGCCGTCACGCAATGCACAAGAAGCGGAAGCGAATCGAGCGCGCCAAGCGATTCGAGGTAACTGATCGTTGAGACACCCGGCGCCTGCCATTTGATTCCTCGCGACTCGAGTCCGTCAACGAATGGGCCCGTGCCGGACGTCATCATCTCGAGCTCCGCGCGCGATTCGGCGGCGTGAATGCAAACGTCAAGCGATTGGGCTTGCGCGTATTCGGTGACGCGGCGGAACAGCTCACCCGAAACTGTGTACGGGGCATGAGGTGAAACGCCTGCTCGGACGAGTCCGGTTTCGCGCATTCGCATCTCATCTACTTTTTCTTTCAGCGCCTCGAGACTCTTCTGAGCATCGGCTGGATCAGGCCCAAATGCTTCGCGGTAAGCAATGCCACGAAGACCACTCTCGATCAACGCATCGAACGCGGCAACCGAATCACCCGTATCCGCAACCGTCGTCACGCCGGCGCGAATCGCCTCGGCTGCGCCAAGCAGCGCCGAGGCTTTCAAATCATCGACACTGAGTCGCTCATACTTTGTCCGGGTGAGCGTGATGATCCATTCTCGAAACGCCAGGTCTTCAAGAAACCCGCGCAGCAAAGTCAACTCGAGATGACAGTGCGTGTTTACGAAGCCGGGCAGCAGGGCCGCGCGCCCAAAGCTGAGTGTTTCTGCGCCGGCAAACTCCGTTCGCGCTTCAGCATCGAGCCTGGCGCCGACGAAGCTGATTCGATCGCCGTCGACTACGACTGCGCCGTCGCGCACTGCAGGAGAACTGATCGGCAGCACCCAATCAGCGGTATAGATTGTACGAGCCATATTACACAGACAAGGTTCAGTAAGTGAGCGCCGGAAGCCCTGCTCTCACTAGCTGCTCGTTGAGCGCTTTCACGTCCTTATCTTTTGTCTCACTCCATCGAGCGAGGATTTGTTCAAGCGAACTTTGAAGCTGTCGAGCTGCGGCGACTGCCTGAGTTGTCGGCGCGACATCCGCGCCTTCGACGAGTCCCATCAAACCCAACAACTCGCCGCTCATTCGAGACAGACTCGGCTGACCGGAAGCGACCGCACCGCCGCCGCGAAGCCCTCCGCTTGTGCCTTCAAGCGCCGCCGCTTTTCGTTCGAGTGCGTCAATCGTATCCACAAGGGCGGCCTGACTAGCCCGGCCGCGCAAGTTTTTGAGTTGTGATCTGATTTTGTGAACCTGCTCCAGCGCCTCACGAACCTGTTTCATGCCTTCATAAGACCCGATCGCAATAGAGTGTTGCCGGGCGATACCCTCGGGCGAGGTTTTGACGCGAGGGTCCATCTTAACCGTCAGCGGCTGAGTGTACCCGCGGCCGTTCACCGTAAGCTTGACCGTGTATGTGCCCGGCAGCGCCCAGGGTCCGAGCGGATGCCGTTCGGTGTCGCCGTAGATGGCCGCGATCGGATACTCGGGCCTCTGACCTTCGGGCGCCGGATAATGAAGATTCCAGACGAAGCGCTGCATGCCTGCCGCGGTCGAAAGAATCTGCGAAGGCCGAATCCAATAAGTCGGAATGTTGACTTCTTTGCCGATGGCGTCGATATCATCGGGCTTGTCACTGCTCGAAAAGCGAGCAACGAGTTTGTTCGCCGAATCCAAAATCTCGAGCACGATCGGAGCCGTCGCGGCGGACTTCAAGTAATAATTAATGATCGCGCCGTCCGGCGGATTTTTGCCCGCGGGTTCCTCGGGAGGAAGCGGGGTATCCGTGTTCATATTCCACCGGACGCGATACGCAACTTGCGGTTTGAAAAGATGGGCGTCGCCCGCGGCAATTTGTTCGGTGATCTGTCGGAGTGGCGTGATGTCGTCGAGTATCCAGAACGAGCGCCCGTGAGTTCCGACAACGATGTCATCGTCCTTGATCACCAAATCGCGTATCGAAGTCGCGGGCATGTTCAATCGCAATGGCTGCCAGTTGTCGCCGTCGTTGAAAGAAACATAAACCGCGCGCTCGGTTCCGCAGAACAACAGCCCTCGACGAGCCGGATCTTCTCGAACCGCGTTCACCGGCCCGCTGTCTCCGAGACCGCTCACAATTTCTTTCCACGTCTTGCCGCCGTCGTGAGTTCGATAGATGTGCGGGCGCTGATCGTCCAGCCTGATGCGATTCACCGCGGCGTAAGCCGTGTTCACATCGAATCGCCCGGCATCGATGATCGAAATCTTGCTCCACGAGGTGATGCCGGGCGGCGTGACATTGTTCCAAGTCGCCCCCGCGTCGCGGGTGACGTGAATCAATCCGTCATCAGTGCCTGCCCAAATAATATTTCCATCCTTGTATGAGGGAGCGACGGTATAGATGACTCCGCGGCGCGGCTGACGGGCCATCTCCGGAGTGCGATAGATACCGATGCTGTCGGGCACTTCGGGTTGTTCACGCGAGAGATCGGGACTGGCAATCTCCCAACTGTTTCCGCCGCTCGTCGTCTTGAACAGCACGTTTCCGGCAAAATAGAGAACGTGTGGATCGACCGGTGAGAAGATCACCGGCGCGGTGCGAAGGAAACGATACTTGCCGCTACGAGTCGCTTCGGGCGAGATGTTCTGGACCTGGCCGGTGCTCCAATCGAAGCGCGTGATCTTACCGCCGTAAATGATGTTCGGATTCAGCGGATCGGGCGCGACGTAGCCGTATTCTTCGACGCCGACCGGATGCCACTCGCGAAAAGTGATCTGGCCGTCGTTGCCTCGGCTCGCGATTCCAACCGAGCCGCTTTCCTGTTGCCCGCCGTACACGCGATATGGAAATTGATTGTCGGTGATGACGTGATAGAACTGCGCGGTCGGCTGGTTATACCACGAGCTCCAGGTCTGTCCGCCGTTGACGGTGACGATCGCGCCCTGATCACTGGCGAGCAAGATAATTTGGGTGTTATTGGGATTGATCCAGATAGTGTGATAATCATCGCCGCCCGGCGCTCCTCGAAACCCAACCCAGTTTTGGCCCGCGTCAGTCGACCGCCACGTGACGACGTTTGCGCTGTAAACAATGTCTGCGTTCTTCGGATCGGCCTTTATCTCGGCGAAGTCGCTGCCTCGTCCCCACGGCCGCGCGTCGTTGCTCACTTTGCGCCAACTTTCTCCGGCGTCGTCCGAGCGGTACACACCTCCGAATTGCGGTGAGGCGTCAACGGTCGCATACATGCGATTCGAGTTGCTCGGCGCGACACAAAATCCGATTCGCCCTAAGCCTTGCTCAAATGTCGGCAGACCCCGCGTCAGTTTTCGCCAGTTTGTCCCGCCGTCGGTTGATTTGAAGAGTCCGCTCTCGGGTCCCTGCCACGCGCCGTTCTCCCACGGGCCTTGTCTGCCGGCCCAAAGATCCGCGTAGACGGTTTGCGAATTCGAAGGATCGAATGCGAGCGCAATCGCTCCGGTGTTCTCATCTTTGTAGAGCACCTTCTGAAAAGTCTCGCCGCCGTCGGTCGAGCGAAACACACCGCGTTCTTCATTCGGACCGTAAGGATGCCCGAGCACGGCGACGAACAAGCGATTTGGATTTCCGGGATCGACGATGATCGCGCCGATTTGTTGACCATCGCGCAGCCCCTGGTGCTTCCACGTCTTTCCGGCATCGGTCGATTTGTACATCCCGTCGCCGGTCGCCAGATCCGGCCGCTGCAAGCCTTCGCCACAACCGACGTAGATGATGTCGGGATTCGAGGGAGCGACTGCGAGTGCGCCAATCGAACCGGTTGGTTGATCGTCGAAGATAGGCTTCCACGTATGACCATAATCGTTAGTCTTCCACACACCGCCGTTGTTGACGCCGATGTAAAAGACGTTTGGCTGCCCGGGCACTCCGGTAGCGCCGACGGTTCGACCACCGCGATGAGGACCGATACACCGCCAGCGGAGGTTTTGATAGAGATTAGGATTGAATTGTTGGGCTGTCGCACCTACGACGAAAGCACATATCAAGTACGAACTAACCAGGGCGAGAACTACACGACGCAGTTTCTTCACACGATACCTCCAAACATTGGTGGCCAAACGTAGTCATTCTGCATGTCGCACTCGAAACATAGGAGCCCGTTAGACTCGCCCGCGACCTTCCGACCGCAAGACGAACAGTTCCACGTATTGTCATCAACCGCGAAACAAATCAAGCAGACCCACTTATCATCAAAGAGAACGACAGTTTCTGTGTAGGAATCGGATTCCTGAAGGACTTCTAGACAATTGCGGTTGCCACACAGCGAACGGTTTTCTTGAAGCGGTGCATATGCCTTTAGGACTTCCTCCATGATGATCGGTGTTGTGCATGTCCGACAGACACCTCCGATCAATCCTGAAGGGGATGCGCCGCACGCCGGGCACTTGATCTCTACGCCCTGCGTCGTAGTTTCACAAACCAGGCAGTCGGCCAACAAAAAGGGCCCAACGAGGATAGTTCTCCTCATCGCTTCAAAGCCACAAGACCAGCAAGTCACAAATACTATTCCTTTTGCTTTGAGTCGTTCTATGCTCTTCGAGCACGCCTCGAACCTTACCCGCAAGAATGCTCTGCGCTTGAGCATTAGCGATTGGACATTCTCGATATCAGAAGAGAACGGTTCGAAGGTGCTTCGCCAGGCTTTCAATAATCGGTATAGGTGATACCACCCGCGACATTGCTCGGCGACCACCTCCGCGATCGCGGTAGCGTTCGGGCTTTGGGAAAACGTTGGATGGAAGAAGTGAATCAGCTTGTTTCGATGCTGACTAATGCATACAAACGTCGTCTCTGCTTCTTTGCTAATATTCAGATTCACCAACTCTCTCAGGCGAGGGATCGCATCTTTCATGCTAACTGACACGAAGTCTCCCTCGCGAAACTTAGTGAGGTTTGCCTTGTTGTTGCGGATTGCCCCCTTGAGATCGTCGTAGATCAGCGTCCAATGCTCAGCCAGAAGTCTGGCCTTGAGAAAGAGTTCGATGGCGGTACAGAAGTCTATAGCTGAATGATTAGGCGCTCCTTCAAGTTCTTCTGCCGACCGCTCCAAAAAGTCGAGCGCATTGCGTACTAAGGTGTCGAACATCTGGCTGGGGTCAGTTGTCTTATCCGGTTTCATTTGGTCGAGCGCCCCCGCAGGAAACGTCGGACGTCGAGTTTCATTCGGTCGATTTCCGCAACGTAGCCATCGACTGAGAGTCTGTAGTTGGTTGGATTTGTCTCCACCTGGCGCAGTTGAGCGACTTGTTTTTGGAACCTTTCGATTCGTTCCCTTGTTACCTGGAGTTCTTCATCGTTGTTAATCAAGGCTAATCACCTCGACGCTCCTTCATCTCGTCCAGTAGGTTTGTTCGCCAATCCTCGAGTGCTCCGTCCGAACCTATAACCGCGATCGATCTTCTAAAGCCGATCAGCCACACGAGGCTTCGTCTTTCGTACCTTGGATAGAGCCCGTTCGAACTTCTTGCGGCTTCCGCGCGCGCCGCGAACCTGCACGACATCCTCGGCCTGCAAGGCGGTCGCTGACCCGAGGGCCTTCTCTAGAGCTTGCGGCACTTCTATTGGGAAGAAGCGGCCTACAGAATATCCATAGTCCTCGCCGCTCTCATCGATAACACGGATGTACCCGTGGGAGGCGGCCTCAGGGTCCAGAATCACGCGATACAGTTTCCCTGCCTCGAGCGATGCTTCATAGCCCTTATTATTCACACACACCGCGAAGTGGTTTTCTTTGTTGCTTTTTCTTTTCATAACTAGTCAATCAACGGAAACTTAATCTTAAATTCCTTCTTGCCGATTCCGTGCGCCTCGTACCAATGTACTTCCGCTGTGTGTATTGTGCCATCGTCGAGCCGCACAATAGCAACTCCCTTGCGTTTCCTCCAGCGACCTTTGCCGTATCGCTTGCGCAAGCGAGCAAGGTCATGGATCGATCTGCCTGTCGCTATGGTCTCTGAGTCGGTGATCTCTCCGATGATATCGAAGTCCATCGGGAATTCATCAAATCAGCTTCGCCGACAAAACTCAAGCAGCCCAGGGAACATGCGAAGGCGAGTTTTGCTGCGTCAGCTCCTCTATTGGTGTTGAGGTAGTTTCCGAACGTGTCAAACCACGTTGCCGGGGGTAGAGTCGCAGTCTTGTGTTGATAGTTATCGGGTGGCCCAAAGACAGATGATCTGATCGGCCTCCGCCGATTGCTCAAAGAAGACTCGCAGGGAATAGCCATGGTCGGCCTTTTTGTATTGATGTAGACCGCTAATGTCAACTTCCATTCCCGACATTGCAACAGCGGTAAGGTGATCCTCAAACCTCAGAGTCGCACGCTGCCTAGGCATTAGCGATTCAATTTCCTCAATACGTATGTCTGTGGGTCGCGTTGTCCATCATTGCCATTCGCAACAATCAGATGCATCTGAGAGCGAATGTTTTTCGCTTCCAGGTTCGAACTGTTGGTCAGTTTCCATGCCCCGTCGTTGCACTGAAGATCAAAAGTGTTCATTTTCATGCCCCTGTTCGTTCTTCGGCTGCGCCAATACAATATTAGGATCCTAGCTGCCGGGGGGCGACGGCTCTCGCGCCGCTGAACAAACTCTTGCCGAGCGGTTGTGGGATCGGCTCCTTTGACATTGTCATGTCCCTCAGGACTGAGCGAACGATCTGTTGAACCAACCGCAATGCAGCCTCTTCCGAATCGCCGTGCGCCGCAAGCGATGGAAACTCGGCAACTCGCGCCACATAAGCCTCATCGTCTTCCGACCAGCCTACGGTATACAGATAATGCTCGGCAGTTGCACCCGTGCGCTTAGGTTTGTTTCGTGCCATTGTTACTCTCTTTGTCATCACTTCTCCCTCAGTCAATTTGCGCCACGATCCTCCAATCGGCGTAAACCGCGAAGAACCTGCCGGACATGCTAAGGCGTCGCGTTTCCTTGTCGCGGGGCAAGTTGATTCTCGGGTCGCCGGCCCAAGGGGTCGTGAAAATGTTTGGGATGCTCCAAGCAGCGCTAATTCGCCGAACGTTTCGCCGTCAAGATGCTTTCATTCGCTTGATATCTTCCAGCAGGACCTTCTCGTGATCCTGTGGGCTCACCTTCTCATACACCTTGCGAGTCACTCCCGACGGATCAATCACGAAGCTCGTCCTGTCCCAGTACATCGTGCCTTTGTACTCGGACTGACCGACGCCGCACGCTTTCAGAAGCTCGGCGTTCGTATCCGCAAGCAGATCGATCGTGAAGCCGAACTTGTTACAGAAACTCTTATGCGAATCGACGTCATCCGCGCTTACGCCGACAACGCTGATGCCTGCTTCGTCGAAGTCGGACTTCGTAGCGGTGAATGATTTCCCTTGAATCGTGCAGCCGGGCGTATCGTCTTTCGGATAGACATAAACGACCAGCCAACGGCCGGCAAAATCGGATAGCTTTACGGTCTTGCCATCCTGATTCGGGAGAGAGAAATTCGGGAACGGGTTTCCTGCTTCAAGCATTGGTCAGTCTTCCTTTCGGCGCCACAAGAGCGATTCTTTTCAGCAGCGTAGTCGGTTTCACGCAAAGCTGATAACGCAAAGTTCATCGACAATCAGTGCGGCTCGGCTGCGCGGCGCTGTATTTCCTCGGCGCTCAAATCTTCGATGCGACTAGAAATGTACCATACATGGCCGAACGGGTCTGTCACCCCGCCTGAGCGGTCGCCGTAGAATCGATCCTCCACCGGCATCAGTTCCTTTGCGCCCGCCGCAATCGCCCGCGCCTGCACGGCATCCGCGTCTTCAACGTAAAGGTAAATGTGAACCGGAGTCCCACCGCGCGATTCAGGACTGAGATAGTCGGGAAAGCTCGACGTCTCTTGAGTCATCATGATCGGCGAATCACCTATCCTGATCTCGGCGTGCCGGATCGCGCCCGATTCGTCGGTGATCCGTTCAATCTCGGTGGCGTCAAACGCCTTCTTGTAAAATTCAATCGCCACCGCGGCGTCTTTAAGAATCAGATAAGGCGTCGCCGTGTGATATCCGTCTGGTTTGTGCTTCACTGGTGCTTTACTGGTCACGAGATTCTCCTTGTCCCATCTTCGGCGATGATTCTACATCGACTCTTTCATTGGTGCCGCGAGGAACCACTCGTTGTCGAATGGGTCTCTCACTCCCGCGAGCCTGTCGCCGAAGGGCTGGTCCTTTGGTTCGCTGATTGATGCGCCGCCGTTGGCTAACGCGTGTCGATACCAGCCATCCACATCGTCCACGTAAAGGTAAAACATCGTGGGCATCGGTTGCCACGGCCCGTGAGCTTCGCCCATTTCAACAACCGAATCGCCGATCTTCAAGGTCGCGTGGTGAATTACGCCGTCGGGTGATTGATGCCGGAACTGCTCTTCGGCGCCCAACGCGCGCTTGAGGAAATCGATCATTTGTTGCGCCCCGCGCGGATGCAAGTAAGGCGTGACGTTGCGAAGTCCCTCGGGCGCAAGACCCGTCGCTTTGTGAGTCGCGATGTACCAGTAGTTTCCGCTGAGATCCTTCACTCCGGCCTCACGGTCTCCGTAAGGCTGATCGATGGGCGGGTGAGTTGAAGCAGCCCCGGCTTGAATCGCGCGTTCGTAGACTGCGTCGGCGTCAGGGACATACAAATGAAGCGCCGTTGGCATCGGCGCGCCGCGCGCTGCGTCACCGCCCCCGATCATCACGATCGAATCCCCGATCGCAACCTCAGCGTGGATTCCGCCGGCGGGTCCAGATGTCCGCACTAGTTCCTGGGCGCCGAACGCGCTTTTGACAAAGTCGATAAGCTCGACGGCCGCCGGGACTCTCAGATATGGAGTGATAGTATGAAAGCCTTCGCGCATTGGTTTGACTGCCGCGTTTTTCATTGCGACTCTCCTTTCCAAATCAGTTTTTAGTTGCGCTTTGAAGTCCGCGCGAGGAAGGTTACGCAACTCGCCCGCGATCGCAAAGAGCGAGGCAATCCCCGGCTCGTCCGCGGAAAGCGGAAGATCGCGATGGGTGATGATCGCGTCAATCGCCTCGTTGAGTCGCTCGGTCCGGATGTCGTTATTCATTTGCTTCACCCTGAGCGTTGCTGGATCGAGTCTTCAGTGTTTGCATAGCGCGAAACTGTAGCTGTTTTATCGCGCCCTCGCTTCGCCCCATCCGAAGCGCGATTTCGCGAATGCTCTTGTCTTCCGCGAAACGCGCAACGATCACGTCGTGCTGGTCCGATGGAAGATCCTCGATGAGTCTGAACAGGCTGAGCCGCCGTTCGATCTGCGCATCGATGTCCCGAAAGCTGAAATCCACCGCTGGTTCGAGGTGCGCGGGAAGCTGCTGCTCTCGCGCGATGCTTTTTGCGTGATCGATAATGGCATTCGCTGCGATCCGATAGAGCCACGCCGCGAAAGGCACGCCTCGCCATTCGAACCGGGCAATGCCGTTCAGAGCGTGGTGAAAGACTTCCGATGTGAGGTCCTCGGCCTCTTCGCGTGAGCGAACGCGCCGAGCGATGTATGCATACACGCGATCAAAGTTCCGCTCGTACAACTCGCCAAACAGGCTGGGGTCTCGCCGCGCTGCAGCTATCAGCTCCCGCTCGGCTTCCAGCTTTTCAGCGCCGGTGGATGATTGTCCGGATTGCATCAACTCAACTGTATTAACCGCCCCGACTCTTGAAAAGTTACGGCGCGCCGGCTCGATCGAGACATTCGCCCAGCTTGCATGCGAGCACGCGAACATTGGGCTCCGCGATCAACGTCGTGTGATTGCCAGGCACCTCCCGCACCTCAAGCGTTGAGGCCAATCCGCTCCAACCCAACTCCGGGTCTTCGCGTCATGTTTCGCGCTGGGTGCTTGCCCTGAAGAGTATTACCTCGCCGTCGTAAGGTTCGGGCGCGTAGTCTCTGACCGCCTGTTGATGAGCGGCCTGGACGTTCTTGCGCATCGTCATTTGAACCCGGCGCAGTCAGAATTTAGTTCCCACCCGCGCTTTGTTGATCTGCTTCACCGCGTCGGTTTCTGAAACTGCTCGCGAAGGCTTGAGCCGTCGCTCGTGACGATGTCGTTTATGAGCCATCCAGCCCCGACCTTTACCAGGTCGACCGTTATGTTTCGCGAATCGAGGCCGCGACTTGTTTTTGCGCTCCAATCGAATGTGACTGTAGCCTTAGCTCGGGCGCCGTTCGTTACGATGGTTCCCACTCGAAATGAATCGGGATAGTCTTGCGAATCGGTGAAGGGATCGCCCTCGAAATCCGGCGCCTCATCGGGGTGTGCCTTGCTGTATTCCGCCTGTCGCTTTAGTTCTCCGAGAAAGAGTCCGTAGAACTCAGGTGTCAGCCATGGCCGGCGAAGGCGTACGTTTGCGGCCGTGAAGTCCTTCTTATGAGCCAGGTGGAACGCATAGAACGAACGAACTGCGCTCGCCGCCGACGAGCGATCCGGCGTCTCAGCAAAGGCCCGAGTGTATGCGCTGAGAACAAAAATCAACGCGAACGCCATCGCCGCAATTCGTGATCGAGGATTCATGTTTCTTAAGAGATTGCTGATGCGAGTCGGTCTCGCATCACCTGAACAACTGAGTCGAGCGCGACGTCTTCCGAAGCTCGGCCCGCGCGAGTCAAAAACTCGACTTTGCCTTCCTTGATTTTCTTGCCAACGGTGATGCGATAAGGCACGCCGATCAAATCGGCGTCGTTGAACTTTACTCCCGCGCGTTCGTCGCGGTCGTCGAGCAGCGCTTCGACACCCGCCGCATTCAGTTGATTGTAGATTTGCTCGGCCGCGCCGAGCAGATCCTTATCCTTTACGTTGACCGGCGTCACGACGACGTGAAACGGAGCAATCGACGGGGGCCAAATGATTCCCGCTTCGTCGTTTGATGATTCAACCGCCGCGGCCATCACGCGCTCGACTCCGATGCCGTAGCTGCCCATCACGATCGGCACTTCTTTGCCGTCGGCTGTCAGAACGCGGGCGCCCATGCTCTCGGAATACTTCAGACCGAGCTTGAAGATGTGACCAATCTCGACCGCCTTGAACACGTCCAGCGCGCGGCCGCAAGTCGCGCAAGTCTCGCCCGCTTTCACCGAGCGGAGGCTTGCCCACTTATCGATTGTGATGTCGCGCTCGATCGAAACTCCGCGCAAATGATGTTCGTCCTTGTTTGCGCCCGTGGTCATGTTGCTGCGCCCACGAAGAGCGTCGTCGGCAATCACGGTCGAGATCTTCGGATGCGAGGCTCGCGTGACGCCCACCGCACCGAGCGAGCCCGCGGATGCGCCAAGCGCCTCGACGATTTCTTCGGCGTGCGCGGGTCTGACGTTGATCGCACCGCTCGCATCCATGAGCTTTGTCTCGTTCAACTCGTGATCGCCGCGCATCAACAGGAGCGCGATCTTATCGTCGAGCGCATAGACCAATGTCTTTATCTGCCGATCGGCTGCCGCGCCTCCAGGAAAGGTCGTCAGGTCCTCGATCGTGTGGACTCCGGGAGTCGGAAACTCTTCGGGTGTCGCCGGTCCCTGCCCATCATCTATGTCAGCGAGCTTTGAAGTCGCCTTCTCGACGTTCGCCGCGTAGCCGCAATTCGGGCAGAGCACGATATTGTCTTCGCCTGCGTTTGTACGAACCATGAACTCGGTGGATCTGGTTCCGCCCATCGCGCCGGAACTGGCTTCGACCGATGTGTATTTCAAACCGCAGCGCGAAAAGATCTTGCAATACGCTCCGTATTGATCGTCGAAAGACTTATCGAGTCCCGCAAAATCGACGTCGAAGGAGTATGCATCCTTCATCGTGAATTCGCGCACGCGCAGCAAGCCTGATTTGGGGCGAGCCTCGTCGCGAAACTTGGTTTGAATCTGATACCAAACCTGCGGTAGCTGGCGATACGAGTTGATGGCGTGCCGCGCGATTGAAGTAAATATCTCTTCGTGAGTCATGCCGAGGGCCATGTCGGCGCCTTTACGATCGCGCAGCCGAAACATGTTGTCGCCCATCACCTCCCATCGACCCGACTCTTTCCATATTTCAGCGGGATGAATCGCGGGCAGCAGGAATTCCTGCCCGCCGATTCGATTCATCTCTTCGCGGATGATCTGCATGACTTTTAGGCGCACTCGCTGCGCAAGCGGCAGCAGCGAATAAACGCCCGACGTTAGTTGCCTAATGTAGCCCGCGCGGACCAGCAGCCGGTGACTCGTCACTTCGGCGTCTGCCGGATCTTCGCGGAGAGTTGGAATGAACAGACTGGACCAGCGCATAATTTTTCCCTTAAGAGATAAGTACAGAAACTAGCAATCGCGCGGACGCCGGGTCAAGCATGCGTACCAAGGGCGCAAGGCCGCCAAGACTCCCGAGGTCGCTGATCGTCCCCCCCTGAAACGAAATCGCGCAACGATGAGGGAGCGGCTAATTGACGGTGGCGCACCGTCAGGGTAATAGTTTTCTTTCCTGGGTTATTCTTTTCGGGAAGGCATGAAGTAATGGCTGACGAAATGACCACGAAGCCCACCATTGAGACTGTCCTTGAGCGGATCAGCGAATTCGACAAGAGGTCTGAGAGCCGGAGCGATCATTTTGAGTCGCGATTCGATCGACTCGAGTCGCGATTCGATCGACTCGAGTCGCGATTCGATCGACTCGAGGTGGAAATCACAGCCCGCTTCGAACAGGTCTACATTGAGATCGATCGCGTTGCCAGCGTCGCTCATACCACAAAAGGGGAGATGCTGGGGCTGCGTGTCGAGTTCAGAGAGCTTCGCACGCAGCTAAAAGACGTATTGCCAATTCCACAGGCGTCTTAGTTAGCTTGAAACCAACATGCTATCCAGGCTTTATTAATGTTTGACCGCAAGGCTCGGTGCCCGGCGGAACAATCCAGTCGCGCGAACTCTCGTTGAATCCAGATCATCAACGGTCTATCCTTCATTCCGGTAATCGGTTCACTAAGTTGATTGCATCGCGTGTCCGGCGGTATGGCCGGCGCGACACTTGAGGCTTTTACCAGCGACCTCGCTTGTTAAACGCGCTCGCAGAGACTAATGTCGAGGCGCCGTTTGTTCGAAAGGATGCGAGCGGGTAATCTGATTGCAACCGAACGACGCCGTGAAGCGTAAGCGCTATTCCCGACCGCTTTGCGAAGATTCAGGTTTTGGCGCGCGCGAAAGGCTTGATACTTTAGCTTCGAAAGCCATCGATGAACGTGCGAGTCTCAAAGAATCCATTCAGTGTTACGGCTTCGGCCGAACCTGACCGACTTGCTGATATCTACCGGGCGGCGGCTCAGATCATCTGCGAGAAGGGCTTCGATGCCACGTCGATGAACGACATCGCCGAAGCGGTCGGGCTTACCAAGGCGGGGCTTTATCATCACATCTCGGGAAAGAAGGATTTGCTTTTCCGAATCATGGACTTCGGTCTGGACTCGCTTGAAGAGCTGGTGATCGCGCCTGCCCGTTTGATTGACGACGCCGAGCAGCGCCTTCGAACAATCATAGACAACCACGTTCACTTAATCACCAGCAGAAGCACTCCACAAGGCAACAATCCGGTGACGATCGTGCTCGATGAAGTCGCGGGGCTGACGCCAGTGCAGCGCCGAAGAATCAATGAGCGCAAACGCATTTACGTGGACCTGATTCGAGATACGCTTGAGGAATTGAAATCCGAGGGAAAGCTTGCTGATGTAGATGTGACCGCCGCCGCGTTCAGTGTGCTCGGCATGATACTGTGGCTTTCCCGTTGGTATAACCCGAAGGGCCGGCTAACTCCTGAACAGGCATCCCAGGAGGTCATCAAGACCGCGATGGGTGGTGTGCTCCGTCAGCAACGCGCGAAAAGCATGCCCGATTGAGCGGGCCGCGAATTTCCTGATTGACAATGATGTCGTGGCCGGTTTAGTATCCGACCGACTGGTCGGTCGGTTGAGCGGACACCAGCCCGCCAGTGCGCAAGATGTACCCTGCAAGAAGTTTTTCATCAATGCTCTTATCCTTGTCTTTGTTGTAGTGGCAGCACGAAGTTGCGTTTGGAATCCGCGAAGAGAGACTGTTTCGACGCTTAATGCCGCGCGTTTTGCGTCGAATGGATTTGACGCTGTGACTTCCATCGCCGTCGTCATTGCCGCTTCGACGCTTCGCCGATAGTTCACATTCTTGCTTTGGCAGTCTGTGTTTGCGTCTATGTGACGCCCATACAGGCTTGGCGTTCAGCTTTCAATAAACTCGAGAGGAGTTTGAGTCAATGAGATTTAGATCCACGCGGGCCTGCAGATTCGGCATCGCGGTTTTTCTTCTTGCACTGACATCATCTGTATTCATGCTGCCTCGGGTTTCGAGCAGCGACGCCATAAAAGTCGACGGCGGGCTGATTGCCGGGACGGCCGCGGACGGAGTTCAAAGCTACAAAGGGATTCCGTTTGCCGCGCCGCCGACTGGCGATTTGCGATGGAAACCGCCTCAGCCGGTAGTCGCCTGGCAAGGCGTGCGCGAGTGCAACGCATTCGGGCCGGATTGTCCGCAAGCGCCTTATCCGGCCGGTTCGATGTATTACTCTGCGCCACGGAAGCAAAGCGAGGACTGTCTGTATCTCAACGTTTGGACCGCTGCCAAGCCCGGTGACAAGCGTCCGGTGATGGTTTGGATTCACGGCGGCGCTCTAACTCGGGGATCTGGTGCCACTCGCACTTACGATGGGACCGCGTTCGCGAAGAAAGGCGTCGTGCTGGTGACGATCAACTATCGCCTCGGCCCGCTCGGCTATCTCGCGCATCCTGAGTTGAGCGCCGAGGCACCAAATCATTCGTCTGGCAACTATGCCGTGCTCGATCAGATCGCGTCGTTGAAATGGGTTCAGAAAAACATAGCCGCTTTTGGCGGAGACCCCGGCCGCGTGACGATCTTTGGCGAATCCGCCGGTTCGTGGAGCGTCAACGTCCTCGTGGCATCGCCGCTGGCGAAGGGCTTGTTCCATCGCGCGATCGGTGAGAGCGGAGGTCAGTTCGGGCCAGGCATGTACTTGAACGAGGATCGAAATAATTTGCCGGCCGCGGAAAAAATGGGCGCGGCCTTCGTAAAGGCCTGTGGCGCTGATTCCATCAAGGCTATGCGCGCGCTGCCGGCGGAGAAGATCGTCGATGTGTTCAACAATGACACCGAAGGAAAGAAATTCAGGACGGCGCCAAACGTGGATGGGTGGGTGCTGCCCGACGAGATTCGAAACATCTTCGCGCAGGCCAAACAGAATGATGTGCCGGTGATTGTCGGCTCGAACGCCAACGAGATGACGACGCTTACGAATCCGGCAACCTGGCCAAAGACGATGGAGGATTATCGCAAGCGAGCCGAGCCGTTGTACGGCGAAGCGATGAAAGACTTCGAAGTTTTCTATCCCGTTAAGAGCGATGCGGAGGTTGTGACCGCCTATTTGAGCAGCTTGCGTGACGTGACCTTCACTCTGCCGATGCGAACGTGGGCGCGGATGACCGGGACCGGGCATTCAAAAGCGTGGCTCTATTATTTCAGCCATGTTGCGCCGAATCCAAACAGCAAGACGCTGGGGGCTTATCACGCGAGTGAGATCGCTTACGTGTTTAACAATCTCAATCGCCAGAACGCGCTGCTTCAGGAGGGCGATTCAAAGCTCGCGGATATGATGTCCTCTTATTGGGTGAACTTCGCAAAGACCGGCAATCCGAACGGCGCCGGCTTGCCGAAGTGGACTGCGTATGACAAGCAGTCCGAGCCTTATATGGATTTCGGTGATTCGGTGCAGGTTCGCAATCACTTGCTCCAAGCACAGCTCGATTTTCTGGAGCAGTTTCAGCGCCGCCGCTGAGAGTAGATAAAGGATGAACAGGAAAACGATATCGATTCTGGTTTCACTTTTGATGCTTTGCCTGGCCGCTGTGAGTTCGGCGCAGGATAAGAAGATCAAGACCGGACTCACCAGAGAAGACTGGGCTTACAAGCTGGCGGACGGAGTCACGTCGAAGGAAGTTACCTATTACAGCGACGGAGTGGGATGCTACGCGAAGATGTTTTTCCCGAAAGGGTTTTCGACTTCGGGCAAAACACCGGGAGTCGTGCTGGGGCAAGGTTGGGCGGGCACGCACTTTTCGATCGAGAAATACGCCGCCCGATTTGCCGAGCGTGGATTGGTAGCGATGGCGATTGACTATCGCGGATGGGGTTCAAGCGACGCCTTTATCTCTCAATCTCAGCCTTCGGTTTCCAAAGGCGACGTTGAACCCACTCGTGACGACAAGCGAGCGATAAATGCGAAATCTGATGTCGTTCTAATGCGCACGCGGCTGATCCCGATGAAACAAGCCGAGGATTATCGCAATGCTATTTCCTACTTGCAGGGCGAGCCCGGCGTGGACCCCGATCAAATTGGCATATGGGGATCGAGCTTCGCGGGAGGCAACGTGATCGTCGTGGCGGCGCTGGATTCGCGAGTCAAAGCCATTGTCGGGCAAGTCCCGGCTATCGGCGGCAAGAACTCCCCCAACGGACCCGTTCCTCTTCGAGGCAAACTGCTCGAGGATGCGATCAAGCGCGCGCGGATCGGGAAGGGCGGTGAATTCGAAACAGGTTTCTCAGCGCGACGAATGGTCGACGTCGAGACTCAGCAGATGGTCGCTGAGTATCGCCCGTTTCACTATTTGAAATCCGTTGGCGATCGCCCTGTGTTATTAATCCCCGCCGAAAAAGACGAACTCATAAACAATAAAGACAATGCTTACGCGGCGCTCGAAGTGTTGACCGGACCGAAGAAGCTAATCGAGGTGCCCGGAATAACTCACTTCGAGATGTACATCAATCAGGCGTTCGAGATCAGTTCCAGTGCGGCGGCGGATTGGTTTCGCCGGTACCTGGGGCTGGAACCCAAGAGCGATAGCGCAGGAATGCGGAATCGCTAACAGGTTACGTCACGGCATCCCGATAACCGCGGGCGGTGACTCGGAATGCTTAACCAATGTCCTGGTGTTGGCCCGAGGCGCTCAGGGCTCAGCAAAAAAACGCTCACTTTCAGGAGGGGAAAAGAATGAGAAGCAAGATAACTCAGCTAGGGATCAGCATTCTGGTTGTCTTGATCGCAAGCCTTCCAGTCTTTGCACAGTCCGACGTTTCAACGGCTACAATCAAGGGCTCAGTCACCGACCCGAATAACGCGGTGGTTGCCGGAGCGACGGTGACCGCAACAAGCCTCGAACGAGGCAACAAGCGATCTGTTCGAACGGAATCCGACGGCGGCTACGCGATTCAGACTCTGCAGCCTGGCCTCTACGAGATTCGCATCGAAGCAACCGGATTCGAAACGACTGTGCTCAGCAAAGTTGAGCTTACGGTCGGACAGACTGGCGTCTACGATGTGCAATTGCGCACCGGAGGAGTAAGCGCCGAAGTTGTGGTGACGGCCGACGTGCCGCTTATCGAGGTCGAGCGAACTCAGCAGGCCAACACCATCGACAAGCGCCAGGTTGAAAACCTGCCCAACGTAGGGCGCACATTTCAAAACTATGTTTACACGTTACCGGGAGTCTCGAACTCGAACGCCCCGCGAGCGCAGCTTGCCGGCCGCGTTACGGGATTCCTCAGCTCGGGCTTTTCAATCGGCGGCAGCAACGGGCGTAACAACCTGATCACGGTTGACGGCGGTGAGAATGAATACGGTTCCGGCCAGGCCCGTTTCGACATCACGCCCGAAGCGATTCAGGAATTCCAGGTGAATCGCAACTCATTCACCGCGGAGTTTGGCTTCACGGCCGGCACCGCGGTCAATGTAATCACCAAAAGCGGCTCAAACAACTTCCACGGCAGCGGATACATTTTCTACCGCTCGGACAAGACATCGGCGCGAAACTTCTTTGACTTTACGAACCCGCGCGCCGAAGACCGCCAGCTCTTCCCGGGCTTCACCTTTGGAGGGCCGATCGCGAAAAACAAGCTGTTCTTCTTTACCAACTACGAGCGCCAGCAAAACGACAATGCGCGATTTCGGACATACACTGCCAGCGCGCTGCTGCAGCCCAACGCTGCACAAGTAGCGCTTCTGGCGGCGCTGGATGCAAAGCCGGATGCGAATGTGAAGCGGATCTCAGCCAATCTGCGAACGGCGCTCACTACGACCTCAGGCACCTACCCGAATGCCTTCAAGATCCTGAGTGACAACGAAGGAGTGTTCAATGGTATAGCGCGGCTCAATACCTGGAGCACCCGCGTTGATTATCAGATTGGCAACCGGGATTCGATCAACGGCCGGTTCACGCTGACTCGGAACTTCACCGACGACATTGGAACCAGCGTCGGCACTTCGCCGTCGGTCAGCAACAGCCTGGCATATCGCGATTACTCGACTGTGGTGAGTTGGATACACAACTTCGGGAGCAATTTGATCAACCAGGCGCGCGGCCAATTCTCTCCGGGGAATTCGGCCATTACGGCGCCGCCGGAGCCGGCTCAGGTCGGCCTGATTATTAGCGGGCTGGCGGGGTTTGGCCGGACCTTTGGGGCCCCTTACATCGTGCATCAATGGCGCCTCCAGTTTGAGGACAATTTGACGTATGTCCACGGAGACCACACCTTCAAGTTCGGAGGCTCGTATCGCCCGGTCCATTACAACTTCCGAAACGATCTGTGGTTTGCCGGGGAGTATCAATTCTTACCGAGCATCTTCTCCGTGTCGCTGGCCGTTCCGGCCGCTGATCGGCCCGCCTTCACTGCGGCCGCAACCGGATTGACCGTTCCGACACTCAACGGAGTGCAAGCATTCGATTTGAATTTGCCGTTCCTGTACCGGCAAGGCTTCAACAATTCGACGTGGGTGGGAACCGGTCATTACGTTGGAGGCTTCGCGCAAGACACGTGGAAAGTTCACCCGCGGTTGACTCTCGATATCGGTGGTCGCGTTGACTGGGACGGAGAGCCGCCGCCTGTGCCGCGCAATGCTTATTTTTCTCCGCGCTTTGGTTTTGCGTGGAAGGTCACCGGCGATAACAAGACCATTCTGCGTGGAGGCAGCGGGATCTTCTATTCGCCGATCTACATTCAGATCCCTGGCTACACCAGTGTCCTGAACGGCAGCGGCAAGTACATCAATCAGATTGCTCGCTCCTCGACCAACGCAATCGCTGTTTACCAGACCGGAATCGCTCTAGGAAAGTATCCCTTCAGCATTCTCAAGGAAGCGGACCTCAATGCATTGGGAATCGTCACCGCGGCCGGAGCGCCCGGTCGCGTGCTGTTCGACTTGAATCCGGACTACAAGAACAACTACGCGATTCAGGCGAACCTCGGCATTCAACGGCAGCTCACAAACAACCTCAGCATCGAGATCGCCTATCAGATGTATCACGGGCTGCACCTTCAACAGCCGGTCGGGCTGAACTACTGCGAGGCGGGCACTGCCGGATGCCCCGCAACCAACGCCGCCCAGCAGGCGGCTCTCGCTACGCGCAACGTGAAGGTCCTGGGTCCGCTCTACCGAGTGTGCTCGACCGGCGTGGTCGGTCAGACCGACACGCAATGTGGCAAGATCAACGACGCTGGAATCACCCAGTTCACCGATTACCAATCGCGCGGTATATCGATCTATCACGGCGTAAGCTTCCTCCTGACCAAGCGGTTCAGTGATAACTTCTCGTTCCAGGCGAGCTACACTTACAGCAAGGCCATCGACGATCAGACCGACTTCAACTCGGCGTTTGCGCCGCCATTCCCCTCGCGGCTGAACACCGAGCGTTCGCTTTCGGCATTTGATCTTCGACACAACTTCGTCTTCAGTGGAGTGTTGCAAAGCCCGTACAAGAATGTGGTAATGCGAGACATTACTTTCAGCCCGAGCGTGTTTGTACGCAGCGGGATTCCGTTCACCATTCGAACCGGCACCGATATCAATGGCGACACTCGCAGCGGCACCGATCGTCTCTTCTACATCGGCCGCAACACCGGAATCGGACCAAACTACCGCAGCGTGAATGCGCGAATCTCGAAGATGTTCCGCTTCGGCGCCGACAACCCCAAGCGCATTGAATTCAGCGCGGACGGCGCGAATCTGTTTAACCGAACAAACTTCGGATCGGTGAACGAGATAGTGCCCACGACGTTTGAACCCCTGACGATCAATGGGCAACCGAATCCACGGGCCGGCGAACCCACTGCGCTCGATTACCTCGAAAAGACGGTGCGTTTGAAAGGACGCAGGGACAGATCGTTCGCGAAGGGCGAACCGCTCAGCTTCACATCGGCTTTCAACCCCAGACAGGTTCTGTTTGGGCTCAAGTTTGTGTTCTAACCCAACTCCGGGCGAGCGAGTTGGCTTACAAACGTACGGTACCGGGCGCGGGTTGTCGAGACCCAGGCAACCCGCGCTCGTTGTTGCGCTGGAATTCCGGCTAGCAAATCGACCGGCCTCTCGTCTTCCTTTCAGTGGAATCTGACTTCTCGATTCGATAGGATGTGTGCTCCTGAAACGGCTCCGAATCGAAAAACGGTCGCGAATCAAACCCCACGGGTCATTCCGTCCTGGCGATTCATCGACCTTTGAATCCAGAGGAGAGCAAGATGCGACGCATAATAAGTTTTACTGCTGCCTTCGCTTTTTTCGCGGGTACCATCAGCCTCGCGCACAGCGGCCAGCAACCGCTTCAGCTCGGCGGAGCGGCCTGTCAGTCACCGGCCTTTCTTCACTGTCCCGACAAGGACTGCACGCCGGACAGAATTATCAATCCGGGACCGATAGTTGAGATGAAGACGCGCCGCACTTATTTCCTGGACTATCCGTGCGATCTCAAGCCGGGCGAGAAAGTGACCTTCATTCTCAGCCTTCACGGCTTTGGCTCCTACGGAAACTGGCAGCGGCACTATTTCCCGATCCTCGATTACAAAGACAAGTACCGGCTGGTCATCGCCACTCCAAACTCGCCGACGAAATCATGGTCGGCGGCTGACGACGAATACCTGCAGAACATAGTCGATTCGGTCGTTAGTCAAATCGGTAAGGAAAATATCAAAGCGTTCTGGCTCGTGGGGCACTCGCAAGGCGGGTTGACATCGAATCGCCTGGTGCGCACGGACTATTTCAAGGACAGGGTCGACGGATGGCTTAGCTTGTCGGGCGGGCGATTGGGCGGAAACCCCGGCCGCGCCGCGACCTTTGGCGCGGGTCGTCCCGCAACTCCCGCCGCGGCTACGCCGCCGCCGGCGATTACGGCCGCGATGGCTGCGCTCCGAGAGCTTCCAACAAGCGATTTCTCATTCATATTCACAACAGGCCAACGTGAGATGGATGAGAAGGGCTTACCGGAAAAATCGGAGTGGGCCGCGAAATACAATTGCGGAGCTCGCGGCAAGCCGGAAGAGATCGTCGACACGAAAGCCGGCTACGTCTACGACAGTACTCGCCAGAACCCGCCCAATCCTGCGTGGGGACTTCCGCCGGCGCCCGGCAAGGCTCAGGTTTCCGTTTATCCGGATTGCAAAGACGGAAGAGTTGTTGCCGATGTCGTGCGGATCGATAAGGGACACACCGAGGGCCTCGAGCCAAAGGTCACTGAAGAGTTGGTCAAGCTGATGCTGTCGGCGAAGGGCGGCAAACTTCAACAGGAAAACGCCGCGAAACCATGATGAAGACGAGTGGACGAGTATCTCATTTGGTTTCTGTTGCGAGTTTGCTGCTCGTGATTATCGGTCTGTCGACGGTCGCATCGCGAGCCCAATCGCGAACGACCGCGCGTCCGCTCAATGAAATCAATCCTGCGTTCGTTATCACTCCCCGCGAAGCCACCGAATGGCATGCGCTCAAAGCGAAGGGCGGTCCTGCGTTTTCAGGCAACGCGTCGTGGCGAAACTTCATGGAATTCGTCGAAAGGAAGCTGAAGGATTATGGAGCCGTAGACATCACTCGCAACGCCTTCACCTATGATCGCTGGCACACCTCAGAGTGGCCCGACGATGGAAAGTGGTCACTGATATCGAATGGAAAGAAGGTCCGAGTATCGAGCTACGGCGCCTACTCGGGCTCGACATCCGAAGAAGGCGTGACTGCCGAGATGGTTTATTATGACGCGGCGAACCCGCCCAAAGACATCACCGGCAAAATCGTAGTCTGGCAGCCGCGCTTCACACGCCAGATGCAGGAAGGGATCTACGCCAACGACTACGAGTATCCGGGCGACGAGGATAGCTGGCCTGTTTCGGGGAAACCCGTACCGACAGGATTGGATAATAGAGTCGCGGGCTCGATTATCTGGTCACAACTGCCGCAGGTCGCCGGGTTCATTCGCACCGTGAAGGAAGGAAGAGCGGCGGGCGCTGTATTCGTCTTTGACGCGAATCAGGCATTGATGGCCGGGATGTACACCTTTGGTTGTCCGCAGCTTTACAACGTCCCGTCGCTCTATCTTGATCGTGAAGCGGGAAAACAAGTGATCGCCGACGCGAAACAAGGCGCGAAGGCCACTATACGATTGCTAGCGGAAATCAAGCCGACTGAAACGTGGCAGTTGATCAGTTATCTTCCCGGCAAGAACTATGGCACTCCGCAAGACGAGATAGTGATGTTCAGCACTCACAGTGACGGGCCTTCGATCTCGCAGGATGACGGCGCGTTCGGATTTCTGGCGATCGCGAAATACTTTTCAAACATCCCGCGATCCGAACGCCCTCGCACGCTGATGTTCTTCATGGATAACCGTCACTTCATGCCCGGTGGCGAACGCGCGTTCGCGGCCGAGGACTGGCTCGCGAAGAATCCGGGCTACAAGGACAAAGTTGTTGCGGTTATCGGCATGGAGCATCTCGGACAAATTGAGTACGTCGAGGATGGCGACGCGATCAAGCCGAGCGGCCGCGCGGATCTGCATAATCTTTACGTGACCGCGAACGATAGGGTGATTGCGCTGGCGCACAAGGCCGTCGACGACAATCACCTGAAAGGCGTGTTCATTCGCGCGCCCGCCAGACCCGGCAAGAACGGCAGGTCGCAGGGCCCGTGGTATGGATTGGGCGGGCTTGCGAATCGAATCAACAAGCCGGGCTTTTCGATCATGGGTTCGATGGGCGCGTATTGGGGGACTTCGTCTGCATCGCAGATGGATCGTTTCGACGGCGCCCAGTTCGTACGACAAGTCGCGACCTTTGCTCAACTCACCGGCGAGTTGATGATCGCTGACACAAAAGAGCTTCAAGCGCCGGAGTCGGCGCAGGTCGCGCTGATGCCTCGAGTGTCTGAAGGCGGAGTGCCCCCAAGCGTCGCCGCCGCGACGGCGCCGGCGCAGAGTCCGGCAACCGCTCCCTCGCGTCAGGCGAGCGGCACGCCCCCCGGATCAGCGGCCGGGTTTGCCCAGTTGTTGGTAGACAGGCTTGCGAGTGACTTCATTCAGGATCGTGTTTATCGGTTCAAAGAGGCCGATGGATTGTGGACGCCCTATTCAATCTTCGTCCCGCGCAACTACGACAAATCGAAGAAGTGGCCGCTGATCGTGATGCTGCATGGATTGAACATCACACCGGTCCAGCAGATTCGCTTCGAAGGCGTCGCCGACCTTGCGGAGAAATATGGCTACATCGTTGTCTGCCCGATGGGTTATTCAGTTCGCTCGTTCTGGGGAATCCCCGGAATTGGACGCGGTTTGATTGAAGGCGAACCGGGATTCGAGAACGAAAAGAATCTCAAGCTGACGGTGCAGGAGTTGGCTTATGCCGACACGATGAATGTCTTCAACATGGTTAAGAAAGAATTCAACATCGACGAGAACCGGATCTTTCTGACCGGCCATTCGATGGGCGGCGGTGGCGCGTACTTCTACGCCGCGAAGCATCCGGAGATTTGGGCGGGCGTCGCGCCGATCGCGGGCGGCGGCATCGACGATCGATACGCGCCGGGGGAAAGGGTCAAGAGTCTTCCGTTCCTTGTGATGCAGGGCGAGAAGGACATGATAGTGAGGGCTGAAGCATCGCGAGCTTCGGTGGCAAAGATGAATGCGCTCGGCATCAAGCACACTTACATCGAAGTGCCGGGCGCGGATCATGAGGTTTGGATTCGTCACAACGCGGCGAACATCGCTAAGATTTTCGAGTTCTTCAACGGCTTGGGCAAAGAAGCGAGCAAGAACGCGGCGGCGAAATAGTTACAACTACCTTTGGGAGAAATCACGATGATCACTTTGAAAGTAAACGGGGCGCCCCGGCAATACGACGGGGACCCCGACATGCCTCTGCTGTGGTATCTGCGCGATGAAATACAACTCACCGGCACAAAGTTTGGCTGCGGAGCCGGACTGTGCGGAGCTTGCACGGTTCACGTCAACGGAGAAGCGAAGCGCAGTTGCCAGACCACGATGAAGAGCGCCGCCGACAAAGACGTGCTCACAATCGAAGGTTTGAGCCCGAAGGCTGACCATCCCCTTCAAGTCGCATGGCAACAGTGCAACGTCCCTCAGTGCGGCTACTGTCAAAGCGGGCAAATCATGCAAGCGGCTGCCTTGCTCAAACTCAAGCCGAAACCGACGGACGCCGACATCGACACCGCGATGCGCGGCAACATATGCCGGTGCGGAACCTATCAACGAATTCGCCAGGCGATCAAACAAGCGGCGGAGGTGAAAAAATGAACAGAATTGAAGTAGTCACTCGCCGCACGTTTTTGGGAAGCGTGTTCTCCGCGGGCGCGTTCGTGCTCGCGGCGCGCGTCTTGCCGATCAAGGCTTTCGGCTCTGGAGTTGATGACGCCGCGTGGCATCCGAGCGTCTATCTCGGGATCGATACCGACGGAACAGTAACGATCATCGCTCATCGTTCGGAGATGGGGACCGGGATTCGCAGCGTGTTGCCGATGGTCGCCGCCGAAGAGCTGGATGCCGATTGGAAGATGATCAAGATCGAGCAGGCACTGGGCGATGTGAAGTACGGCTCACAGAACACCGACGGCTCGTGCTCGATTCGCGACTTCTATGACGCGATGCGCGATGCCGGAGCGAGCGCGCGGTTGATGATCGAGCGCGCCGCAGCAACGAAGTGGGGAGTCGCAGCCGGCGAATGCAAGGCGCAAAACCATCAGGTCGTTCACACGAGCGGTAAGAAGATCGGCTACGGAGAGCTTGCGTCGCTTGCGGCCGGCCAGCCCGTGCCGAAAAAAGAAGAGCTCAAGTACAAATCCTCTTCAGAGTATCGTTACATAGGAAAGGACCTGCAGACCATCGACCGAAATGATCTGACGGCAGGCAAGGGAATCTTCGGCATCGACGCGCGAATGCCGGGAATGCTCTACGCGTCGATAGAGCGCTCGCCCGTGCTTGGCGGAAAGCTGAAACGCTATGACGATCAGGAAGCAAAGAAAGTCGCCGGTGTGAAGCAGGTCGTCGCGTTGCCCGACTTTACGCCTCCGCACGGATTCAAACCTTTGGGCGGCGTTGCGGTGATCGCGAACAACACGTGGGCGGCTATGAAGGGACGCGAGAAACTCACAGTCGAGTGGGAGCCCAGCGACAACGCAAGCTACGATTCGGCCGCTTACAAGCAATCGCTCTTAGACACGGTACGCAAGCCCCAAAAGCCCGCGCGCAACGTCGGCGATGTAGACGCCGAGTTCGCGAAAGGCGGCAAAACCTACGAAGCCGAATACTACGTTCCGCATCTCTCGCACGCGCCGATGGAACCCCCGGCGGCTGTTGCCGAGTATAAAGACGGCAAAGTTGTGGTCTACGCGGCCACTCAGAATCCGCAGGCGGTTCAGGACACCGTAGCGGCGGCACTTGGAATCGACAAGAAGAACGTCGAGTGTCACGTGACGCTGCTGGGCGGAGGCTTTGGCCGCAAGTCGAAACCCGATTACGTTGCGGAAGCGGCGTTACTTTCGAAGGCCGCCGGCAAACCGGTCAACGTCACATGGAGCCGCGAAGATGACATTCGGTTCGATTACTTCCACACCGTTTCCGCGATGTACATGAAGGCGGCGGTCGATGACAAGGGCCGGCCGACTGCTTGGCTGCAACGATGCGCGTTCCCGACTATCGGTTCGACCTTCGCGGGACCTGTTGCCAAATCCGCGCAGGGCTTCGAACTGGACATGGGTTGGACGAACCTGCCGTTCGCTGTTTCAAATCATCGAGCGGAGAACGGACCGGCGGAGCATCACGTACGCATAGGCTGGCTGCGTTCAGTAGCCAATATCCAGCACGCATTCGCGATTCACTCGTTCGTTGACGAGTTAGCGCATAACGCCAAGCGCGATTCGGTCGAGTATCTGCTCGATATGATCGGGCCGGCTCGTACGATTGCACCCGCCCAGGCGAATCGCTTGTCGGCGAAGTATCCTCTCGACACGGGACGCTTGCGCAGAGTGATCGAACTCGCGGCCGAGCAGTCCGGCTGGGCGAAGAAGAAACCGGCAAAGGGACGCGCGCTCGGGATCGCCGCGCACTACAGCTTCCTGACTTATGTGGCGGCAGTGGTCGAGGTTGAAGTCGACAGCACTGGAAAGCTCCGAATACCGCACGTCTACTATGCGGTGGATGCAGGCCGAGTGATCAACCCTGATCGCGTGAAATCGCAGTTCGAGGGCGCGGCGGTTTTTGGTGCAAATATCGCGCTCATGAGCGAGATTACTGCCGCGAAGGGTGAGATTCAGCAGTCGAACTTTCATGATTACAAAGTCGCGCGAATGAATGAGGCGCCGATCGAGACTCACGTGCACATCGTTGCAAGCGACGCGCCTCCGGCAGGTGTCGGAGAGCCCGGCGTGCCGCCCATCGCGCCTGCCATCTGCAATGCTATCTTTGCTGCGACCGGCAAGCGCATTCGCGAGTTGCCAATCAAAAACCAGAAACTGGTGTGATCCGCAAGAGGAGAGATTGCTATGAACGCAAAGAAGCCCATAGTCCGTGACGCTAATTCGACTTTGAATCGACGCAGTTTCATCAAGGGAGTTTCGATGGCCGCCGCGGTGGCAGGCGCAGTTCCCGCTCCGGTGTCACGCGCATCATCTCAGTCCGCGGGAGCGTCCCCGAGTTCGGCGAGCCCGAACGGCGGCAGTCAGATCTTTTACGTTGTGGAAACCACGTCGGGTAAGGTACAGGGAATCGCGAGCGCCGGGATCAAGGAGTTCAAGGGGATTCCATACGGCGCGCCCACGGGCGGCAAGAATCGTTTCAGGCCGCCGAAAAAACCTGCGCCGTGGACCGGCGTGCGCGAGTGCTTCGGTCACGGTCAGATATGTCCTCAGATACCGGCGAACCTTCGGTCCGAGTACGGGATGATGATTCAGTGGGATCAGCAATCGGGCGGGATGGGTGAAGACTGTCTCGTGCTGAATGTCTGGACGCCGGGAGTGAACGACGCAAAAAAACGCGCGGTGCTGGTCTCGTTTCACGGAGGCGGCTATACGACCGGCTCCGGGAACGCGCCGGGGTTCGACGGCGCTCAACTGGCTCTGTTTGGCGATGTGGTAGTTGTTACCGTGAATCATCGGCTGGCGAGTTACGGGTACACGCACCTTGCTGACCTTGGCGCGCCGCCGGAGTTCTCGAGCGCCGGCGTGGTTGGAATCATGGATCTGGTGGCATCGCTTCAATGGGTTCGAGACAACATCGAAAACTTTGGAGGTGATGCGAGCCGCGTGATGATCTTCGGTCAGTCGGGCGGGGGAGCTAAGACGTCGGCCGTGCTTGCTACTCCTTCGGCGAAGGGCCTGTTCAATCGAGCGGCAGTGCAGAGCGGCTCGGCATTGCGATTCATCACCCGTGAGGCTGCCACGAAAAATGCGGAGCAATTGCTTGCGAAGCTCGAGATCCCGAAGACTCGCATCGCCGATATGCAGAAGGTCTCGTGGCAGCAACTCCTGGAAGCGCAAACCGGCATCGCGGGATTCGCGCCGGTGATGGATGGGACAATTCTTCCACATCATCCATTCGATCCGGTGGCGCCGCCGGAATCGGCGGATGTGCCGATGATCATCTCGACCACGCTCGAGGACGCGGCGCTGAGCTTGACCAATTTCAACCTCGATGAAGCCGGGCTCAAGACGATATTGAGCCAGCGATATGAAGAGAAGGCCGATGAAATTCTAAAGCTCTACAAGCAACGATATCCGCAGAAGTCGCCGTTTCTGATTCAGGCTCAGATTTTCACCGACGCGGGTTTTCGGCGATCGGCTATCACGCAAGCCGAACGCAAGGCGGCACTCGGCAAAGCTCCGGCTTACATGTATCTGTGGTCGTGGGAGAGTCCGGGGTTCGGCGGCAAATTCGGAGCTGTCCACGGCACCGATGTAGCTGCTTCGTTCCACGGCGTGCGGGATACAATCGTCGGCGTTGGTTCGGCGGAGGGCAAAGTGATGTGCGATCGGCTGGCTTCGGCGTGGGTTGCGTTTGCCAATACCGGTGACCCGAACAATCCGCGCATTCCTCGATGGCCGGCTTATGACGGAACGACTCGCGCGACGATGGTATTCGACACCGACACTCGTGTTGAAAATGATCCTCGCGGCGAGATAAGAAAATTCTGGACTGAGATGCCCGCGCAGCCAACGCCTCGGGCTTGAGGCAGGAGCCGCCTGCTTTCTTTGATCGCGAGCGGATCGAGTAAAGCGATTTGGCTTTAGACACCGTTGAGTAAATCAAAAAGGAAGAAGCGCGACACTAACAAGGTCACCTTCGACCTGGTGCGGCGGCTTGCGCTTGAGCTGCCGGGTGTCGAAGAAGGCACATCGTACGGCACACCGGCGTTCAGGGCCGGCGGACGAATACTCGCGCGCTTCCATCAAGACGGGGAGTCTCTGGTATTAAAGGTGGAGTACGCGGCCCGCGAAGTTTTGATGGGCAAACACCCCGAGACCTTTTATGTCACCGATCACTATCGCTGCTATCCGTTGATGCTGGTTCGTATGGCGAATGTTGAATTAGGTTTGTTGCGGGTATTGATCGAAGATGCATGGCGCGGTATCGCTTCGAAGCGCGACGTAGCGGCGCACGATTCGCTGCCGCCACCTAACTCCGCGGCAAACAGCAAAGTGAAACATGGCTGACGTTTCTGGGCTCGATGCTTTAGCGAGAGCCCGAGTATGCATAGCATTCAGCGAGTTGTTAGCCGCGCAAACGATTTCCGGGGCCTTGGGTACGTTTATGCCTGGACAGTTACCTACTTCCCAAAGAATTGGATCAGATTACCGGCATTGTCTTTTATGATTACATTAGCTCGCTGGTTTGCTCTTGCCGGAAACGGTCCAATGAAAATCTCTGCGCCACGCGCTTTGAGCATGGCGAGCGTCTTCTCGAAGTCATCCACTATGACCCCGGCTTTGAACATTCCATGAACGAATAGGTTGCCCTTGACCCCGGGCGCAGCTTTGCCGAGCGGCGCCGCATCGTCGTGCTGAATTAACTCAACGATGAGGCCGCCACCTTCGAGCACGGTGACGGCAGCCTGATCTGTCTTAGGAGCTTGCATCACTACCTTCAGACCTAGTTTTTCCGTATACCATCGGGTGCTCGTCTGGATGTCCGCGACCGACAATGCGAAGAAAGCTCCGCTCGCGGTGATGGCGGGTAGTTCAGAAGTTGATTTCGGAGCTTGCTCTCGTACTAGGGGCAGCAGTGTGAGCCACACCAGTAAGCAACCGGCCGTTTTCATGTTTCTCCCCTTTTGTGTGGCACACTTCGAAGCTTGGTGACCGACTGAGTGCTTATCAGCGAAGCGCGGCGGAGTCTCCGTGACGAAGCCTGAACCGCTGACGCGCGATCAACCAGATGAATACCGAGTTGCCAATCAAGTATCTTCGCCACATGCGGCGCGGCTCGCGCAACAAGCGATAGAGCCACTCCAGTCCAATTCGCTGCATCCATAGCGGAGCGCGCCGGGCCAGTCCGCTCACGTGATCGAAGCTTCCGCCTACGCCGAGCGCGAGGCGAACTCCGGCGTTTTCGATGTTCGAAGCAATCCAGTATTCCTGCGCGGGTGAGCCCATCGCGACAAACAGTAAATCAGCGCGGCTGAGTCTTATCGATTCGACGAGCGATTCACTCTCAGAGTCAGTGAAGTAGCCGTTATGGTATCCGGCAATTTTCAGTGCCGAGTACTTCTTCGTGAACCGTTCAACTACGCCGCGCAGCGATTCTTCGCGAGCGCCCAGCAAGTAAACCGACAATCCGCGAAGCGCGGCGTGCTCGACCAACCTCTCCCATAAGTCGATGCCGGTCACCCGTTGCTTCAGCGGTTGCCGAAGGACTCGCGATGCCCACACGACAGACATCCCGTCGGCGGTGACGAGATCAGCATCAAGCAGAATCTGCTTGAGACGTTCATCTCGATGGGCTGCAACGATCTTCGCCGCATTGACCACCGACGCGTAGTGCGAACCTCCATCTGAGATCAACTGATCGATCGCCGCGACAGTTTCGTCTTCGGTTAGATTGGCCACCGGGATACCGGCAATGAACGCCGCGTCTCCCCGTCCCCGCGTCGCTTCACTCTTCATACGTCGCGTGTCCCGTCGTCCTCGATGTTTATCTTTTCGCGAATCAGGTACGTCGGTTTATCCTGGGACTCGTGATAAGTGCGCACTATCATCTCGGCCAGCAGTCCCATGAAGATGAATTGAAACCCCATCGCAAACATAATCATCGACAGCGTTGCCGCGGGCATCCGATTGAGGTGCACGCCCTGGACGATGCGATAATAAAGAGACAATAAGAAGGTCAAGAAAGAAATGACAAGACAGACCACCCCGGCCCAGCCGAACAGATAGAGAGGCTTCGTCAGATAACTGGAAAGGAACTTGATGGTGATCAGGTCGAAGATCACTTTGATGGTGCGCGATAATCCGTATTTGGACTCGCCCGCGTGGCGCGCGTGATGAGTGACGGGAATCTCGGTGACGCGAGCGCCCGCGAATCCCGCGTAGATCGGAATGAATCGATGCATCTCGCCGTAGAGCTTCACCCCGGTCAACGAATCGCGCCGGTACGCCTTCAAGCTGCACCCGTAATCATGAAGATCAACGCCGCTCATCCGTGAGATCAGCCGATTGGCGATCCTTGAAGGAAGCTGCCGAGTGAGCCACTCGTCTTTACGGTCCTTGCGCCAGCCCGACACGACGTCATAACCCTCGTCGAGTTTTGCAAGCAGCCGCCCGATGTCCGCCGGATCGTTTTGCAGATCGGCGTCCATCGGAATCAATATGCTGCCGCGCGCGTGATCGATTCCGGCGCTCATCGCGGCGGTCTGTCCGTAGTTGCGCCGAAACGAAATCACTCGCACGTGCTGATCGACCGTGGCGATTTCTCTTAGCTTCGCAAGACTGTCATCGGTCGAGCCGTCATCGACATAGATGACCTCATAGCTGCGCCCGAGTTTGGTCAACTCTTCGGTCAGATTGAGATTGAGTAACTCGATGTTATCTACTTCGTTGTAGACGGGCAGGAATACGGAAATCTCCGGCGCGGTGATTTCCCGCGCCGCAAACTCTTCGACTGTACCCAGAACGTATTCCTTCATCGGCGGAACTCAGAGTGCACGGTTCGTGAGAGATAGTAGACCGGCGAAGAAGCGCGAGCAAGGCGAGGGACACTGGGCGCAATTTTGGAGGCGTCTAAGCAGGCTGCCGGTTGAACCACTCAACAAACCTCTCGATTCCATCTTCAATCTGCGTTGCCGGTTCGTACCCGAGTAAGCGCCGAGCCTTATTTACATCAGCGAAGGTGACGGGCACATCGCCGGGCTGTTGCGGCTGATGATCGATGATCGCGCGCTTGCCGAGCGCTTGCTCAATCAATTCGACCAGCCGCCGAAGCTCAACCGTGCGCGATTCGCCGAGGTTTATCACTTCGAACTGAGTTCGGTTATATTTCATCGCCGCCAGCAATCCCGCGACGATGTCGTCGATGTAGGTGTAATCACGACGCGTCGTACCGTCGCCGAACATCGGAATGGGAAGACCCTTCGAGATCAAACGCGCGAATTTGTGAATGGCAAGATCAGGTCTCTGGCGCGCGCCGTAGACGGTGAACAACCTGAGACAAACGATTCGCAGCCCGTACAGATGACTATAAGCATGGCAAGCCGCTTCACCAGCGATCTTCGTTACGGCGTAAGGAGAAATTGGACTCGCGACCGGGTCATCTTCGGAGAAAGGGACCTTTGAGTTGACGCCGTAGACCGAACTCGACGAGCCGAAAACAAATCGAGGCACTTCGTTTCGGCGAGCAGCTTCAAGCAGATTGAATGTGCCACGCACGTTTGTTATTTCATAGGCAAGCGGGTCTTCGAGTGACGGACGCACGCCGGCTCGCGCCGCCAGATGAACTACGCAATCGAACTTCGATCTCGAGAACAGGTGCTCGATTGCCCACGAATCCGTGATGTCGGCTTGGACTAACTCGAAGTTGTTGCGCTCGAGATGCGAACGGATGTTCGCCCGCTTGACTGCCGGATCATAGAAGTCACTAAAGTTATCGACGACGGTCACGCGAGCATCGCCGCCGTCGAGCAGGCGATCGACCAGATGGCTTCCAATAAACCCGGCGCCGCCGGTAATTAGGATTCTCTTCATCCTTGTGTCTATGAACGCCGCCGCAAAAGCGCGATCCTCACAATTGAATGGGCGATTATATTTCCTTTGTACTCGGCTATCCAGGGCTCGTGGACGTGCACGCCCACCGTTGCATTGCAAAGACCGCATTACCCAGGCGTGAATTGTCGACTGATTTTCGCCAACAGCGTTCTGCAAACGAATACAGATATGAAAGTTACAAATTTTTCTTGACAGCTTAGGTATTTGCGCATATGCTGTTCGCCGTTCAGCCCACTGGGTTGTGCGCCCGGCACAACGGTCTTCAAATGAATAGAGAGCGCACGCAGTCAATGCGCATAGATCGATCCTCCGAGGGTCTTGGAGGTCAGCAACATGCAATGCAACCGCCTGCGATCAGAGATCGCTGCAGAATTGTTCCGGTCTGATGTGACCGGTGACCACGCGGAGTCAGCGCAGCATCGCTTACGAATTCGCAGACGCTCCGATAGCGATCTATGGTTGAAAACGGCCTGCCGGTCAGCCGGATGTGGAGCGCTGCTACTTATCCTTTCCAGTATCGCCTACGGCGGTACGTTTGTGGCGTTTGGCCCCGAGCAATATGTCCGCGACAACGGAAACCCCGTTGTTGTTACGAAGACGTTCAGCGTTCTCGATCCGACTACCACGTTTACAATGCGCATCGATAGCAGCGGAGTTTCCAGCGCGATCGTTACGCTGGACGGCGTTGTGATATTCAAGGAGAGCGATTTCAACGCGAACGCCACGCTCCTTACCAAGCCCGTGACATTGTTGCCGGCTAATCAACTCTCCGTCGAGTTGCGCGGCAAGCCAGGCGAGAGTCTGACGATTCAGATCATCGGTGTTGATAATGCTCCGCCAACGATCACAGCCGTGGTGACGCCCGCGCCGAATGCGGCGGGATGGAATCGCGCGGACGCGTCGGTTTCGTTTACTTGTTCGGATAAGACGAGCGGTATTGCATCTTGCACCGCGCCAAGCATCGTCACAATGGAAACGGCAGGCCAAACAGTCGCAGGAACCGCTGTAGACAAGGCGGGAAACATCGCTACTGCTTTTGCGGTAGTGAAGCTCGACAAGACGCCTCCAAGCCTTAACGTCATTTCGCCTTCCAACGGATCGAATATCTTCTTCTCGCCGGTTGCTATAGGTGGAACAGTACAAGACGCTCTCTCCGGCCTGGCGAGCGTTACCTGCAACGGAACGCCCGGGAGCGTGAACGGCGCCAACTTCACGTGTGGCGTGACGCTGACGCCTGGCGCGAATTCAATCAACACAATTGCCACTGATGTCGCCGGGAATACCAGTACGTCTAGTCTCTCTCTGACCTACACGCGCGCCCCGATTGTAACGATCACATCACCCGCCAACCTGAGCTACCTCAACATCAGCCCTACCACGGTCAACGGCACTGTCGACGACCCTACGGCGACCGTCACTGTCAACTCCGTTTCGGCGGCCGTCGTCAACGGCAGCTTCAGCGTGGCGCTCCCGCTAGCCGAAGGGCCCAACATCGTCACCGCCAGCGCGACCTCCGGCGCGGGGGCCGTTGGGACGAGCAGCATCGAGGTGACGCTGGATACGACGCCGCCTCACGTGACGATCACTTCGCCGCCGGACCAGTTCGTGACAACTGAGCCCTCGATCTCGGTAGCGGGCAACGTGAACGACATCGTTGTCGGCACGGTGAATTCCGAACAAGCGCAAGTCGCGGTCAACGCGGTCACGGCTCAAGTGGCGAACCGTACATTCCTTGCTGTGAATGTTCCATTGGTCATTGGGACCAACGTGATTCACGCAGTGGGACGCGACCGCGTTGGAAACGCGGCGACGACTCAGATCGTGGTGACGAGGCAGACGCAGACGCTGCCTCAGATTCGGTTGATCTCGGGAAACAACCAGACGGGCGCAATTGGGTCCGTCCTTCCAGCGCCGCTGGTGGTTGCGGTGACAGACGCCGTTGGGAACCCTGTTCCCAATAAGCCGGTGATCTTCAAGGTCGTTCAGGACGACGGAATGGTCAATAGTGGTGGGCCTCTCGCTCCGACGGTGATCGCTACAACCAACGGCCAGGGCCAGGCGCAGGCACAGTGGAAGTTAGGAATGCGAGCCGGCGCCGGCGGGAACTCTGTCGAAGCATACTCGGTCGGATTCAGCGGGACGGCGATCTTTACTGCGACCGGCACTCAAGGCCCCGCCGGGAAGATCGTCATCGACACCGGAAACGACCAGATCGGCGCGGCCAACCAACCGCTGCCCAAGCCATTGATTGCCGTCGTCATAGACGCCGGCAACAATCGGCTCGCGGGTGTTCCGGTGACCTTCACCGTCAAGCAAGGCGGCGGCAGCTTTGGTGGCCAACCCACGTTCACAGTCAACACTGACTCCGACGGCCGCGTTGCGGCTACATTGACGCTCGGCTTGCAGGAAGGCAACGCAAACAATCTCGTCGAAGCCACCTTCCCATCGAACACGAGTTTCCCGGCCAGCTTCACGGCATCCGGAAGGGCGCCGGGCAATCCGTCGAACACGACAATCTCGGGAGTGGTTCTTGACAACAGCAACGTGCCGATTCCCGGCGTCACGATCCGCGCGGTGCTCACTAACCTGCTGCATTCGAATAGCAACATCATTCAATCCGTTGCAGCGATCCAGACCAATGCGCAGGGCCAGTTCACGATACCGCAAGCGCCGGTCGGTTTTGTGAAGTTGCTGGTGGATGGCTCGACGGCTCAACGCCCCGGCACGTACCCGACTCTTGATTATGATTTGGTTACGGTGGCCGGGCAGAACAACACACTCAGCCAGCCGATTTACCTTCTGGCCTTGAACGCCAACAACCAGCTTTGCGTGACACCGACGACTGGCGGTGGAACGCTGACAATTCCCGAAGCGCCGGGTTTCTCTCTGACCTTTGGTCCGGGCCAAGTGACATTCCCGGGCGGCTCAAAGACAGGCTGCGTCAGCGTCACTGTAGTCCATGGCGATAAGGTGCCGATGGTCCCCGGCTTCGGGCAACAACCGAGATTCATCGTGACTATTCAGCCCGCGGGAGCAATGTTCAATCCACCCGCGGCGATCACTCTACCAAACGTCGACGGACTCAAGCCACGAGCCGTGACCGAGATGTATTCGTTCGACCATGACATTGGGTCATTCGTCGCAATCGGAACGGGGGTTGTGAGTGATGACGGCCGAATAATTCGCTCGAGCCCCGGTGTCGGAGTTCTGAAAGCCGGGTGGCACTGCGGCGGGGATCCGAACGCGAACGGAACTGCCGCTGATTGCGGCGATTGTCGCATATGCCTAAACAATGCTTGCCAGGCCGATTCCAACAAGAACGGCAGTACGTGCAAAGACGATGGCAATACATGTACGAAGGACATTTGCCGCAACGGGGATTGTAAACACCCGAAGAAACCACCGACGGGTGACGGAAACGTCAGAGTTGTTCAGTCAATTCGGAGTGCGCCGAACTATGGGGCTCGGTATGCGATTGATATCTTTCCGAGCACGTGCAGTTTTGCCGGAACGCAAATTCGTGAGCTTGTGACGGTTGCGAATGATTCATGCAATACCGGGTTCACCGGAGTCACATTGTCTATCACACTAGGGAGTAATACCTATGGCGATCTCATAACCACGCCAATCACGGCTGTCCCGTGCAGTATTAGCACGCCTCAGACAATTCAGTGGTTTGACGCCGACACTAACCAATGGGTCACATTCTCTACTCACGCCATACTCGTGACCGCATCTACGACGACAGTCCGAACTTGTTATAAGGGCGTCTGCGATACGGTGTCTTATCCATAGGAATGGAAATATGTTTATTACGATTGCTAGCGCGGGCAAATTATTGGGAACCGGTTTGATATATGTGGGACTCTTAGCTGTCGAGCAAGGTAGGCCTCCTGATATCTTGGAAAGAGAGATTCCAGGCTTTGAAGTAAGCAGTGTCCCGATGCTCGTAGCCGTCAGCAAGCTAAGGGAACTTGGCGTTATGGTATCCTTCGAAGAGGTCGAGTTGGATCCAAATCGTGATCGCATCTTCAATGAAAGAAACGAACCAGTGGGTGTACGTAAGCTAGCGTTCTCCTTGCGTTTGCAGGCGAAGAGTACGAGGCAAATTCTAGATGCCTTGGTTAATGCGGATGGCGAGTACACCTGGAAACTGGATACGGACTCAGGAATGATCAATATCTTTCCGAAGTCGCCCGTTCCGGGACAACAATACGCGGGTTCCGTTCTAAACTGGACAGTCGATAAACTCGATATCAAGGGGAAGGGTCGGCTAGCTGTCCTCCAAGAGGACTTGAGTCTCAAGGCGCACAACATCACGCTTTTCTGGAGAGGGTCCTACGACCATTACGATAGCCCGATTTCGTTGAATACGAAGAGTACTCCTGTGATCGAGATACTCAACAAAATCTCGTCCGCACCACGACAACTGTGCTGGACTTTAGCAGGATTTAAGGGGGGACGAATTCTAACCCTCGTCCCATGCGGTCCGCCCTAGATTAGGTATTGTGTCCGCTCGGGGTCGGTTGATGAACGACTCATACATCTTTAGAGCTAGATCGGCCAACGTCGCATTGACAAGCAGCGCTACGGTCTCCCGAGCGCGCGTGAAGCGTTGGTTCGCTTTGGGATTGTTTTCTGTAGGCTGTTCGCTTGCATTAGGCCAGCAAGTCTCGCCCCAGGCTCAGGAGTCACGAAATGGGCAGTCGGGACAATCCACTATCGGAAGGGAGGTTTCCATTCCAATACATCTTCGAGATGGACAGGAATTCTCGACGGCTCTTCAATCGCTACTAGCCCACGGCAGACTCCTCTTTAACGCCAACTGGACCGAGCAGGAAGGTGGCGGACGCCCGTTGACCAAAGGCACGGGGAGGCCGCTCTCTGATCCGTCGAGGCCGTTGAAGGGCGCTCGCGGTTTCAATCGCGTCTCCGCGCCCGACGCCAACTCGTGTGCGGGATGTCACAACGCGCCGTATGGAATATCGGGTGGCGGCGGCGACTTCGTTACGAATGTTTTCGTGTTGGGGCAGCGGTTTGATTTCGCTACGTTCGATCCCGCCGACACGCTTCCTACGCGGGGCACGATCGACGAAACCGGACAAGCGGCGTCGTTACAGACAGCCGCTGACTTGCGCGCGACGACTGGAATGTTCGGCGCCGGATATCTCGAGATGCTCGCTCGCCAGATGACCGAGGAGCTCCAGCAGATTCGGGATTCAATTCAGCGTGGCGAGACAAGAGACCTTGTTGCGAAAGGCATCCGGTTTGGAAAGCTGACTCTCACCAAGGAAGGTCTCTGGGACACGTCGAAAGTCGAAGGACTGGGGCGGCTGAGCCTGATCTCCATTGGATCGAACAATCCGCCGAGCCTCGTGATCCGCCCGTGGCACCAAGCCAGCAACGTCGTATCTCTTCGCGAGTTCAGCAACACCGCTTTCAACCATCATCACGGAATCCAGTCCACCGAGCGTTTCGGCTTGGATACCGATCCCGACGGAGACGGTTTCAAAAACGAGCTTACGCGCGCGGACATTACCGCGGTGACGGTTTGGCAAGCCACACTTCAAGTCCCCGGTCGCGTCATTCCTCGCGACCCGGAAATCGAGCGAGCAGTGTGGCTCGGCGAACGCGCATTCGAGAAGATCGGCTGTGCTACATGTCACATTCCCCGGCTGGCGCTCGACAAGAAGGGTTGGATTTACTCTGAGCCGAATCCGTTCAACATACCGGGCAACCTTCGTAGCGGCGAGACGCGTGAATTGAAGGTCGATCTTTCAAGCGACGCGTTGCCGGCGCCGCGTCTGCGCCCGGATGGTTCAGGCACTGTTTGGGTCGAGGCCTACACCGATTTCAAGCTCCACGACATTTGCGAACCGGACGAGGCTGAGCCGCTCGACATGAACCAGTCGCAGTGGTCAAAGAAGTTCAAGGAGGGCAACCGACGCTTTCTGACGAAACGGTTGTGGGGTGCGGCGAACGAACCGCCCTTCTTTCATCACGGTCTTTTCACTACGCTGCGCCAATCGGTGCTGGCGCATTCGGGCGAGGCCAGGGAGTCGCGTCTCGCATTCCAGGGCTTGCCGCCTGCCGAGCAGGATGCCGTGATCGAATTCCTGAAGACCTTGCAAGTTCTTCCGCCGGGTACGAAAGACCGAATCGTGGATGAGAACTTCCGCGCTCGGTCGTGGCCTCCGCAGATCGCTCAACAGCAACCCAGAGCGGAGCAAAAGAAATGACAGCACCGATCTGGATTCTCATCATCGTCGCGCAACTGGCGGCTGGCGCCGGCCATCCGCCCGCTTCAGCGCCTGGAATCGATCGCGTAGAAATAGTCCTGTTCACGGATTTCCAGTGTCCGTTCTGTGCTCGGTTCGCCCAAGCGTTTCGAGAGCTGCAATCCAAAGGTGTTGAAGGTGTTCAAACGACCGTTCAGTTCAAACACTTTCCGCTCAGCATGCACCCCGCGGCCCCGCTTGCGCATCAGGCGGCGATCGCTGCCGGAGAGCAGGGAAAGTTCTGGGAGATGCACGATTTGCTCTTCGCCAATCAGTCCGCCGTGGGACGCGAAGACCTGATTCAGCACGCGACAAAGCTGGGGCTGGACATCGATCGTTTCAAGAAGGACCTGGACAGCGAGCGCCTCAAGAAACTCATCGACGCCGATAAAGCCGAAGGCGAAAAGTTGCGCGTGCAGGGAACACCCACCTTCTTCGTGAATGGGAAGGAATACTCCGGAGCCCTGTCCTTTGATCAGTTGAAACAAGTCGTTCAGCGCGAGCAACTGCGAATGCGAGCGATGGCAGAGGTCCCGGATAACGTGCTGAGTCAGGGTTCGGCGGATGCTCCGGTGACTCTCGAGTTCTTTGCGGACTTGCAGAGCCCCGTGAGCCGGCCCGCTGTCGACGTGTTAGATCAAGTTGCTCGAGGGTATGGCTCAACGGTTCGCATTCAGTTTCGAAACTTTCCGCTGGCGTTTCACCCGCAAGCGCCGCTGGCGCACGAAGCCGCAATGACCGCCGCGTCTCAAGGCCGCTTCTGGGAGTTCGCCAGATACATTTTGGATCATCAGGATTCGCTTCGTGAGCAAGACCTGATCGCGCTAGCTGGGCGTATTGGCCTCAACGAGGCGAAATTCGCTGAAGCGCTCGCGCAGCATCGATACGCCGCGAGAGTAAATGCCGACCTAGAAGCTGGTGCAAGACGCGGAATTCGTGGAAGTCCGGTGATCTTTGTGAACGGGAATCGAATCGACGGTGTCCCGAGTTTGGAAAAACTGGTTGAATACGTCGACTCTGAGTTGGCGGCCGTGCGAAAGAGAGAAGCGAGGAGGCCGTAGCGATGGGAAGCGGAACTTCGAAGGTGTTGCAGATCGTGGCAATCGGCATGCTGATGCTTTGTACTGCGGGCCTGGGTCAAAACCTGGACGGGGATTGCACTGTCAGTGTGCTGAACCGAACTGTACGCGTTAATCCCGACGGCTCGTGGGTGCTTCCAAACATCCCCGCCAACTTTGGACAGGTCAAGGCTCGAGCGACCTGCGTCAAAAACGGACTTACAACGTCTGGCGAGTCTGCGTTCTTCACTATTCCTGTAAACGGAGCGGTCAATCTTCCGGCGATCGTCCTCGGCGCCTCAACGCAGGTTCCGGCTTCGCTCAGCATTACGCCTCCGAATCCATCATTCACCGCCGCGGGACAGACGGCCCAACTCCTGATCACCGCGTCATATCCTGATAACTCAACCAGGAATGTCACCGCGAGCAACACGGGCACGAACTACACGACGAGCAATTCAGCCATCGCAACCGTAAGCGCCGACGGACTGGTGACAGCGGTCGCGAGCGGCACTGTAGTGATACAAGCGTCTAACGATGGCGCATCGGGAATCACAACCGCGACCGTGGTTCTATCGAACGTCGATTCCGACGGCGACGGCATTCCGGACGATGTCGAGATCAGTTTGGGACTCGATCCACACAACCCCGTCGATGCGCAGGAAGACTTCGACCGCGACGGACTTACCAATCTGCGGGAATTTCAGTTGGGCACAAACATTCGCGTCTTTGATACTGACGGCGACGGCATCGGCGACGGGCTGGAAGTGCAAACCGGCAGCAATCCTTTGGACCCGAACAGCTTCAATCTTGCCCAAACGCTGCAGTCTATTCAGGCCACGCCCACGCACATAGTGTTGCTCGTCAACACAATCATCGGCGAGGCCTCACAGCAATTGACCGTGACTGGCAGATTGATCGACGGCAGTTCCATAAATCTCACCTCAAGGAGCCGCGGCACTAACTACAATTCCAGCAGTCTGGCCATAGCCAACTTTGGCGCGGTCGATGGTTTAGTTTTTGCTGGTAACGACGGTACAGCCACTATCACCGTCAGCAACAACGGCTTCACCGCGCCGCCAGTGCAGGTAAGCGTGAGCAGCTTCGCGCCGACGGCGCTGTCGTTCATATCGATTCCGGGCTTTGCGAACAACGTCGACGTGTCAGGCAACTTTGCGTATGTGGGGGCCGGCGCCGCTGGCCTTCAAGTGGTGGATGTCACCGATCGACGGTCTCCTCACATCGTCGGTTCGCTCGACACGCCTGGTAACGCCAATGATGTAAGGGTCGTGGGCAATCGTGCCTATGTCGCCGACGGGTCCGCCGGACTTCAGATCATTGACGTCTCCAACCCTGCCAACCCAACCCTGTTAGGCACTCTTGATACGGCTGGGGAGGCCAACGATGTCGTTATTGTGGGCAACCTCGCCTACGTGGCCGACGGACCCACAGGATTGAAGATTATCGACGTGAGTAACCCCCAAGCCCCCGTTCTGCTAGGCACGCTTGATACGCCTGGAATTGCCAGGGGCGTAGATGTGAGTGGGAATATCGCTGTAATAGCTGATGCAAGCAGCGTCAGAACAGTCGACGTCGGTAATCCGGCCAGCCCGGCACCCCTTGGCAGCATCTCGGCGACCGATGCACGAGATCTGACTGTTGATGGCAACATAGCGTATGTCGCCGACTTCTCCGGCAGTTTGAGAGTTATCAGTTTCAGCACGCCTACCGCGCCACAACTGCTCGCTACGACGCCCCAATCGCTTGGTGGCATCTTGATGGATGTGGCCAAAGCGCGAGACTTCGTCTTTGGCGCCGACGTGTTCTTCGTCAACGGTGTTCCGATCATAAATGTCAGCGCGCCCGCGAATCCTGTAGTGCGTGCTCGGCTCGACTTCCCCGCCCGCGATGATAACGGGACGGGCATAGCTGTAGATAACGTGTTCGTTTATCTGACCGCAGATCGGTCAATTCAAGAAAATGGAGTCAGCGGCGACAGTCGACTCTACATTGGGCAATACGTAGCTCTCGAGGATCGAGCAGGTATTGCTCCAGTTGTCAGTATTGCGTCGCCATTCCCCGGATCAACTGTGATCGAGGGAACAACGCTTACTATCACAGTACAGGCCACAGATGATGTGCAAGTGGTCTCAGTTGATTTTTTGGTAAACGGGAACGTGGCCTTCACGGATTCGGCAGCTCCTTATCAATTCACGCTGACGGTTCCAGTGGGAGTCAGTGGCATCACCTTGGGAGCTACGGCGGTCGACCTCGGAGGTAACCTGGGGACAGCCACTAGCGTGCCAGTAAACGTCATTCCCGACCCGCTTACTACCGTGAACGGACGCGTAGTGGATGAGGGCTTGACACCCTTGCTTGGTGCAAATGTCAGTGTGCTCGGACGCACGGGTGTGACAGGTGCGGGCGGCACGTTCTCTATTCCGAACGTACCCACTATCCAAGGCAACCTGGTCGTCAACGCGACTTTCACTCAGCAAAACACTACAGTGCTAACCGGCGCATCTGCTCCTACGCCGCCTGTGCTCGGCGGTACGACGAATGTGGGGGACATTGTCGCGCGTCTTAGCGGCACGCTCGCGGTCGTGGCCGTGAGCAATAGCAACACGGCCGCCGTAATTGACCTGACAACCAACACTGTGCGGGTGAACCTGCCAACCGGGCCTTCACCGCTTGGGGCGACAGTGACCCCGGATGGGCGTTTGGGCATTATTTCCAACTTCACTGGCGGGACGCTCTCACTTATTGATCTGACAGCAACCCCGCCCGTAGTTAGCGGAACAATTGCTACTGGTCCAGCAATGCTGAACCCCGAAAGCGTCGCCATTACTCCCAATGGACGCTTCGCCATTGTCGCAGACGGCGGCTTTGAAACAAACATCATTGCAATCGACCTCCAGCAGCGTAATATCATCAGCAAGGTTGCTGGTTTGCCGGGAAATCAGGGGGTCGCTATCACGCCGGACGGGACACTGGCGCTCGTTTTGAGCGCCGGCACCAATCAGGTGTCGGTTGTGGCCATCGATTCTAACGGCGCTCTCACAGATACAGGTCAGCGTGTGACCCTGTCTGGAAGTGGTGGCGGACCTCGAACTATAGCCATCACGCCAAACGGACGCAGAGCGCTGACGACGGACCTCAATGGCCGAGTTACGATTTTGCAAATCAGTGGAGGGACTGTGAGCAACATCGGGTTTATCGGCAACCTCGGATCGAGCACGAGCGGCCTTGCCATCACCGGGAATGGAAGAAAGGTTTACGTAAGCAACGCCGGGAGCTCCAACCTGGCGGTGCTAGCCATTGATGCCAGCGATAACGTTACTGATACTAACCAGCGGATTTTTGTTCCCGATGGCACCCCGGCCACCTTCTTTGGCGTCCCGGGCCTGGCCATAACGCCGGACGGGGCGCGGCTCTTCATCTCAGGTTTTAACACGGGTCGTATCTCCATATTAGATATCGCGACCGATACACTGCTCCCTGTGACGATCACGGTTGGAAGCAGCCCGGCTGGCATCGGGATGGCTGGCCCGCGCTAAAGCAAGAACGGCTGAGGAATATCTTATCCTAACAACAACACGTCACTGGCAATCGTAACAAACAGAATCACGCTCACAAACGCATTGGTCGTGAAGAATGCCGCGTTCAATCGCGACAGGTCGTCGGCTCTGACAATGCTGTGTTGATAAACAAGAAGCCCGCCGGTTGCGATCACTCCCACAAGCCCCAGCCAGCCGAGATGTGCGTCGCGGAAAAACAATATCAGGACGACGAACATCGACGCGTGCATTCCGCGAGCGATCCACAACGCGCGGCTTATTCCAAACGCTTGAGGGATCGAGTGAAGCTCGCTCCGCCGATCGAAGTCGAAGTCCTGGCAGGCATACAAGACATCAAAGCCCGCTGTCCATAACATCACCGCGATCGACAGCAGAATCGGCGTCAACGTGAGCTTGCCCTGAATCGCGATCCACGCGCCCGACGGAGCGATCGCCAGGCACCAGCCGAGGATCAAATGAGAAAGCAACGTGAAACGTTTTGTATACGAATAGAGCAACACCGACGCAAGCGCGAAGGGTGAAAGAATCAGTGTCAATCGATTGAGCTGCCATGCGGCGAGCAAAAACACCGCCGCCGATACGATCGTAAAAACACCGGCAAATCTAATGTCCAACAGACCGGCGGGAAGCGCTCGATTGGCGGTGCGCGGGTTAGCGGCGTCAATCTGGCGATCGGCGATTCGGTTGAAGGTCATCGCCGCCGAACGCGCGCCTACCATCGCGATGGTTATCCATGCAAACTTTGAAATCCAGAAACCTGGTAATTGAGGCGCGATCTCGCGAGCTGCGAGTGTCGCTCCCAATAACGCGAAGGGAAGCGCGAACAGCGTATGCTCGAACTTGATCATCTCGAGCGTGATTCGAATGCGAGAGGGCATGTTGTATTCCGATCCGTATTCTAGCGAGGGTGGTTCGGCTCAACAAGTTTGTGCTCGGGATGCGGCGCTTGAACGTAATCAAAGCGCGGCACGGTCGCGTAAGATGTGAAACGGGATGCGCTTCTAGAGTCGTCTCACAGAGGAGAACAATGCAGAAATATGAAATCGTTCTTTACTGGAGCAATGAGGACAAGGTATTCGTCGCCGAAGTTCCTGAACTTTCCGGAGACGCTTGACGGAACGGCGGCAGACCACCGCTATCTCCTCATTCGTACCTGAGCGCGTCGATCGGATCCAGTCTCGCGGCTTTCATCGCGGGCCACATTCCAAAGATCAAACCGATTCCGCACGAGACCGTTATTCCAACAATCGGAGCCCACGTCGGAACGTTCACCGGCAAAATCAAATTAACCAGCAAGCTCAAGCCCCATCCGATTCCTACTCCAAGCAGCCCACCTGAACCTGTCAACGACATGGCCTCGATCAGAAACTGACGCATGATATCGCGGCGACGCGCGCCGATCGCTTTGCGCACGCCGATCTCTTTTGTTCGCTCGGTCACGGATACCAGCATGATGTTCATCACGCCGATGCCGCCGATCAGCAAGCCGACGCTCGAGATCGCAAACATCAGAATCGCGATGCCGCCGGTGATCTGGTGAAACTGTTCGGTGATCGCGTCCGGAGTCGAGAGCCCGAAGTTGTCTTTTGCGTCGTAAGCCACGCCGCGACGCCGGCGGAGCAGCGAGCGTATCTCGTCTTCGGCCTGAGCGAGCTTGCCTTCCTGGGCCTGCGCCATCACGAAGTGATCTTTCTCTGCCGGGTACATCTTCTTCATTGTCTCGTAAGGCATGTACACGGCGCGATTCTGATTGCCGCCGTCGTTTTCGCCGACAAAGAAGTTATCCTGCTTTTGAACGACGCCGATCACCGTGAGGGGCTTGTCGTTGACGAGTATCTGTTTGTCGAGAGCTTGCAGGTGCGGGAAGAACTTATCGGCGATGTCGGCGCCGATCACGCAGACGTCGGCGCGATGCTGGTTTTCGGATTCGGTGAAGTAGCGTCCTTCCGCGATGTGCACCGACGACATTCGCTCGTAGTCGGTAGTCGTGCCCTGGACTTGCGTGACGTAAAGCTCCTGTTCCTGATAACGAACCTTGATGACATCATCGGGCCCGAGAAACGGAGCAACGTATTTCACCGAAGGGCATTGCTCTCTGATAGCAACCGCGTCTTCGTAGCTGATCGGCTTACGCATTCGTTCTTCGGGCGTCAGCCTTCCGGTGCGAATGCCGGGATCGAACTTGTAAATGAAAACTGTGTTGGTGCCGAACGACTCGATGTCGTTCTTGAATTTCTGATCGAGTCCCGAGATGAATGACGCGATGACCATCACGGTCACGGTGCCGATGACCACTCCGAGCACGGTCAGAAAAGAGCGGAACTTATGAGCGTGCAGCGTGGCAAACGCCATCCTGAAGCTTTCACTTGTGTCTTGTCTGCTCATATCAACTCAGTCAATGTTACGCGTTCGTAGTCCCGCAATAATTCTTCGTTCGTAGTCCGGCCTTCAGGCGGAAGTTCGTATTTTCATGCGCCGAACACCAAAAGACCGGACTACGAACTTCGATCTCAATCCGCCCTCAGCGCTTCAATCGGATCGAGCTTGGCTGCCTTCCACGCGGGATATATGCCAAAGAACAACCCGATGCTCGCCGACACAGTGAGCGCCATAAACGTCCAGAAGATCGGCAGCGCGGTCGGCAGCGAGAACAGAACCGTCACCAGCTTACCGAGCCCATACGCGATCGCGACGCCGATCATGCCTCCAATCAACGAGAGCACCGTCGACTCAGACAGGAACTGGCGAACGATGTCCTTTCGTTTCGCCCCAAGCGATTTTCTTATCCCAATCTCGCGAGTTCGTTCGGTCACCGAAACCAGCATGATATTCATAATCACTATTCCACCGACGACAAGCGCTATCGAAGTCACGCCCACCGCAACGATCGAAATCGTCCCGAATATCTGCTCGCGCAAATTGTTAAGCGCATCGGAAGTGACTATTCCGAAGTTATCCGCGTCGTTGTAGTTCAAATGCCGGCGCGAGCGAAGCACCACTCGCACCTCGTCCTGGGCGCGCTCGATTGATTCGGGGCCGATGGCAGCGACCCTTATCGCGATTGAACCGCGCGAGCCGTAGATGTTCTGAAAGGTTGAGATCGGCATTATGATGAAATTGTCGCGCGGGTTGCCGAACACGGTGCCCATCTCCTGCGCGACGCCGACGATGCGAAACGGACGGCCATCGATCTTGATTTCCTTGTCGATCGGATCGACGGTGGGGAAGAGTTGCTTGACCAGCTCATAGCCGATGAAGCAACTCTCACGCGCGTGCTCTTCTTCTGACGGCATGATGTAGCGGCCCTGATCGACTTTCACTGAATCGATATCGACCATGTTCGCCGAAACCCCCATGATCTCGACGTCCTGGAGCAGTTGCGTTTCGCGCTTTATGTTGCCTCGGCGGCGCATCATCGCGGCGGCGTCCCGGATGTACGTTGGATTCTCTTTGATCGCGCGCAGATCGTCGAGTTTTATGTCTTTGTTTTTCTTGCTGCGCTCGATCCACTCTTGCAGGCTGGTGACGATGCCCATCTTGTTCACGACGAACGCGTTCGATCCGAGATCGGCGATCTTGTCGTTGAAATATTTATTGAAGCCTTCGATAAGCGAGACCACCACGATAACCGTCGCGACGCCGAAGATTATTCCCAGCAGCGTGAGGAAGGACCGAAGCTTGTGAGCGAGAATTGCGCTCAGAGCAAGTGCGACGCTTTCAAGAAACTTCATAGTATGATTCCGTTTGTTATCGAACCTTTGAAGCCATCCCAAGTTACTAGAACGAGGATCGCTCACATAAGTTCGGTGATTCTATTCAATCATTTACCGTCCATTGCTAAATACGCGCCAACTCTTCGGTCGAGTGCACCTTCCGTCACCTAAACGTCCTCTCCACGTTTGTCATTAACAAGAACAAACGTCCATGTAGGGCTACGTCTGCCTTGCGATCTAAAGGCTATTGATATCTCGAGTCCGTTCTTGATCACCGGAGATCGAAAGTGACCAGGAAAAATGTGTCGCGAGAAGTCCAAGCAGTGAAGAACCTTAGGCTGTTCGAGCCGGGTGACTATCGATGTGCCCGCAAATCTCACCGGAAATCGTGGTTTCCTTAACACTCATTGTAGTTTCGCGAACGTTTCGAATAGCTCTGAAGAAAGGAGTATGAAATGAAAGAGAACGCAGGCGCCCGCTCCCGAAATCGACTGTTGATCGTTGCGTTGACGTGTGGGTTCCTTGCCGCCGGCTCAATATTTAAGTCGTCGAGCGCGGATGCTCCCGATGTGTTTCGCGGCAAAGGCGAATCGGCATTTGCCGTGATGTTCAACGTCGACATCAATGGAACGATATATCCCCGGGTCCAGATAAATGTTTTTCGCGATGTTTCTTCCGGCAACACCAACCTCGTGATCAACGCCTTCGAAGTACCCAACGCTTTTCAGAACCGCACAATCCATCGGTTAGCCGGCCCGATTGCGGGCGCCGACTTTGTTCTTGCTCCCGACCTGAGTTCGGCTTCCTTGAGCACTGTCTTAAACACGAGTGGGAACGCGTTCAATAACGCAGAAGTCGGGCCCCTCGTGAATTATGGAATCGATCTTGATTGGAGCGCCGATACGATCGGCAATCTCGTCGACACTTCTGTTTTCAACGGTAGAACAGTTGGGAATCCCGGCGTCGCTTTTCGGGATACGTTCCATCAGAACGGCCCGCACGCCGAAGGCGGTGTTACCGGGATGATGGGTCCGACGATCGTCACAAGCGCATTCGGGACGATGGATGCCAATCGCTCGTTTGAGGTTTTCCAGCCCCGGTGAAACGAGCTTCGGCCGGTGAAGTAACTTCGACATCGGCGGCCATAAGATTCGCCGTCGAAAGTTGTCAAACCAATGCGTGACAGGAAAGGCGTGACTGGAAAGGAATGCTTTCGATGAAAAACGACAAAGTGCTATCGAACTCGATCACCCGGCGGCTGAGACTGGTTTTGCTGACGATCGCACTCATTGCGTCCGGGGGTGGCGCGCTCATATCCGTTGCGGCGGCGATGGTTTTGACAGACCCGGGCGCCTTTCAAACCGCGATCACGGGACTTGGGACGGCGACCGTCATCAACTTTGAGGACATCGACGCGAGCCCGGTCAACAACAGTACGGTGGGACGCTCTCAGTTCAACGGTGGTTTCTATGCGGGACAGGGCATCACTTTTTCAAATCCAAACGGAGACCCGTTGTTCATCGCGCCTGGCGGCCTTTTTTGGAACGCCAGCAATTCGCTCTCAGTGAGCAACTTTCCTTTTGAGGGTGGTTCGGACACGAACGACGATCTCGTCGTCACATTCAATCCGCCAGTGATCGCCGCCGGCTTCACTCTTGTCGATAACGGATCTCAAAATCCCGGTGAGTTTGTCGAGTTCCTCGACTCGAACGGCGCGGTGATCCGGCAAGAAGCCTTGCCGCCAGGTTTCTCTTCGTTTCGCGCATTCATCGGCATGATTTCCGCCGACCGGCCCATCGCGAAGATCCGCATCGAAGAAGGCGCAAACGATGGCGATGATGTTGATTACGACGATTTCATATTTGTGCCAATGGGCGGATGTACGCCGCCGCCTTCGGGTCTGGTCAGTTGGTGGCCGGGTGACGGGAACGCAAGCGACATCAGGGACGGCAATTCCGGACAGTTGATCAACGGAGCGACGTTCGTGGCGGGAGTCGTGGGGCAAGCCTTCAAATTCGACGGGATCGATGATTTCGTCAAGGTGCCCAAGACCGCGAATCTCGATATGACCAGCCAGGTGACGCTCGATTTCTGGATGCGCGCCGATGCCGACAATCCGATGAACAACTGTTGTCAGGGTCTGGTCACGACGGACTTCTATTCGATTGAGATTTCGGGCGGCGGAGACCCGATTGTCGGCGTCAACTTCTTCGTCAACACCGGCAGTTCCTTCGTGCACACCTCGGATGCGAACGGCGGCGGAGCCGTAGTGACTCCCGGTGAGTGGCATCACATCGCAGGCACCTACGACGGAGCGAAACTGCAACTGTACGTCGATGGGATGGCGTCGGGAAATCCCAGATTCAATTCAGGAAACATTCTGCCGATGCTCGCGGGCAGCTTCCTTGCGATTGGCTCAGAAGACGGAAGAACGACGTGTCCCTTCTGCATTGGCAATCGATACTTCAAAGGACAGATTGACGAGGTTGAGCTATTCAATCGCGCACTCACTGCTTCTGAAGTGCAATCGATCTTTGCGGCCGGTGTTGCCGGCAAATGCAAGGACGCCGATGGCGACGGCGTGCTTGACGGAGAAGACGAGTGTCCGAATTCGATTGTGACGTCGACGGTCGTGATTGCCGGATGCGATTCGGGCGTTGCGAACACAGTGCTGGCGGGCGGATGCACCATCGCCGACAAGATCGCTCAATGCGCGGCAAGCCCGAGCAATCACGGCGCGTTCGTCAGTTGTGTCGCCCATCTGACCAACGAGTTAAAAGCGACGGGAATCATCACCAATCAACAGAAGAGCGCGATCCAGAGATGCGCCGCTCAGGCAAATATTCCCTAGCTCCTCGCGGCAAGTTTACAAGGACGTTACTAAGGGATCGAGGTTGTTTAGGGACTAGATTGTTTTGAAACGGCCGGCCGGCGCAACGCTCGCGCGAGCCTGCGAGATGTCACCGCAATGTGTTGAGGCATTCGCACCGGGAACAAACGAGTCACAAGCGCAATCTTTTTCTTTTGCAGGTGCGCCGCTGCTTGCAGCATTCGACTACTTTCGATCAGATGCTGCTTGGTAAACTCGCGCGTCGATGTGATCGTGATTATTTCTTCCTCGAGCGCCTCGAGATCGTGCCAGTCGCCTATACGATCCTGGAGAGTGCGCAGCCATAACAACGCCTTCGACGCGTCACCGAAACCCATTTGCGAAACATTTTCAAGCAGATACCGGACTCGCTTGGCCGCTATGCGCAGCTGATGAAGCTCCGCCGGATCGTTCGTAGGATGCGACTGCGCAACCAGCGCTTGAAATTCCGTGAGTCTTTGTTCCAGCCGCTCTGCCGCGTAAGCGGCAACAGCGCCTTCATCGACATTCATCGAGGCTGGCTCAAACAGAGCGATCGGCCGTTCCGTTGGTAAAAATTCATCCGGTTTGGCGGCGGGCGTTTGTTCGGTTGGCGCAGGCACCAGCAGGCCGAGCTTGATTGCTATCTTGTCGATGTCCGCACGTTCGAGAAACTGCCGCACTCGTGTGGCACGGCGCCCGCGCCGTTGCTGCAAAATTCCTTTGATCAACTGGAGCTGTTCCTTGCGAGCCTTTCCACGCGCCGGTTCCTCCTTTGCGATCATCTCCAGGAACACATCGTAGTTCCGAACACGAGAAAGGGCGCGGCGCCAGTTTCTAAGGCGAGTCTTGAGCCCGCGAATATTGCGCTGGCTTTCAAGCAAATCGAGCGAGGCCTGGAGCCGCCGCGTGGTTACGCGCATCTTGTGAACGGCCTCGATGTCGTCGCTCGCGAGCACGGCGCGATGATAAACGCGCAGGGCCTCCAACTGAGCGGTGATTATCTCAGTCAGACGCCGAGGTTCGCGGGTTTTCGGTTCCCGCCGTGGTTCTTCGGCGGGTTTTGAAATCAATGCCTCTTCGGCTTCTGCCATCGTGCGTTCTCTATCGATTGAGTAAACAGAGATTACTATTTTCAACTTCGCTCGGCAAACAAGCCGCGCCTGGAATATCCGCCGCAGGTTCGGCGATTTAGTGTAGGACAGCTATAATCGACCGAAGATGGAACTGCTGAGCCTCGATCTCAACAAGCTAAGCCCTGATTTGCCGACCGAAGGCGAGTTGAGGTTTCAGGTCTCCTTGCTTGCTTCGGTGTCGGCGGTTGCAGCAAGTTTTGCGGGCCGATTCTTACTGGACGCGCCGCTTCCGCCTGAGCTCGTCGCGCAATTCATATTCGCGGTCGCGCCGATTTGGATGGTCGAAATCGCCGTTGGAGTGCTTGGGCCTTTTGCCAAGCATCTGGCGTTTCTGGGTTGCACGGCAATCTACCTGATCGCGTTGATGGCGGCCGCGATCGCGTTTCAGCGTTACTGGCCTGCAAGTGGTTCGCTTATCGCGCGTCGCATTGCGCGGTTGGGATTTGCGATGTGTGTTTGCGCTTTTACCGGCGCGATTGTTTTGCCGCTGGTGGGAGCGGGAATGTTCGGGAATCATCTGCGTCAAGGTTGGCTGATCACAAGTTCGGCCTTGCTTGTCACGCATCTCGTCTACGCAGTTGCGCTCAGTATCGCGATGGAACGATACATTGATCGCGTGCCGACGTCGACAAACAAAATCATCAGCCGCCGGCGTGTTGTTAGAGCGGTCGGATATTCGGTTCTTGCGATTGGCATCTACGATATTGGCAAATCGCTTCTCGGATCGTGGCTCGGGTCTGGTTCGGGTCGTGTCAAACGCGGCAATGGCGTTTTCCCTGACATCGAGAATCTCGCGCTCGAGGTGACGCCGAACGGAGATTTCTATCAAGTGTCGAAGAACGCGTTTGATCCGCAAGTCGATTCGCGAAGATGGAAGCTCGACGTCACGGGTCTGGTAGAGAATCCGGTTTCTTTTTCCTACGAAGACTTGAAGGCGCTTCCATCCGTCGACGGGTACGCGACGCTCGCCTGCATAAGTAACGAAGTGGGCGGCGATTTGATTGGCAATGCGCTCTGGCGAGGCGTGCGGCTCAAAGAGGTTTTGAATCAAGCGGTGTTGAAGCCCGGAGTCGTCGACATCTTTTTGCGCGCGAGCGATGACTACACTGATTCGATTCCTCTCGATCGCGCGATTGCCGACGGCACTCTGCTGGTCTATGAGATGAACGGCGAGCCGCTCACGCCGGAGCACGGTTTTCCGGTTCGGCTGCTGGTGCCCGGCATCTACGGCATGAAGAACGTCAAATGGATAACTCGCATCGAGGCGATTGACTTCGACTTCAAGGGATACTGGCAACGCCGCGGATGGGATGATCGCGCCCAGTACAAGACGATGTCACGCATCGATACGCCCGATCACACCGTGCGAGGCGAAACAACAATCGCTGGAATAGCTTTCGCCGGCGATCGAGGAATAGCCAAAGTCGAAGTATCAACCGATGGCGGCGCAAGCTGGGAGCCTGCTGAAATCAAACCATCCCTGTCCGCGATTTCGTGGGTGTTGTGGCACAAGCGATGGACTCCCGCGCACCCGGGCAAGCACCTTGTTGTAGTAAGGGCAACGGACGGCCGCGGCCAGGTACAGACTTCGCAGGTCGCAACGCCGGCGCCGAGCGGCTCATCCGGTTATCACGGCGTCACGGTGAGTTCAGAATGACGGAAAAAAGTGCTTGACCCTGGAACACGTTCCACCGTCTATAATCAATCTCGCGTGAATCGATGAGAGAAGAAACATCCACACCGGAGTACTTGAGATCCAGCGAACTGGCGCGGCTTGCCGGCGTGAGCACCGATACCTTGCGGCATTACGAGCGCAAGGGTTTGCTCGCGCGGCCGCGACGTTCTGCGAATGGTTATCGCGAATATCCGGCAAGCGCGCTCGATCGAGTGCGCCTGGTGCAGCGAGCCGTTGCGATTGGCTTCACTCTCGACGAGCTTTCTCGAATCCTCGGCGTGCGCGACCGGGGCGGCGCGCCGTGTCACGAGGTCCGGGCGTTGGCCGGCACAAAACTCGCCGAGGTCGAAAGTCAGCTCGATGAATTGAACGCGCTTCGCGATGAGCTTCAAAGACTCCTGCGTGATTGGGATGCGTTGCTGAAGAAGAGCTCGCCTTCTCGTCGCGCCGGTCTTCTGGAAGCGCTGGCTGAGAGTGCCCCTCAGACGCGGAGACGAACTTCTCTCAAGCGAATCAGCATAAAGCGAAAGAAGGAAAGCGAGGAGTCTCAATGGTGAAATCAAAAAACTGGTTAGGAATACTACTGGTACTTGCGCTGCCGTTGGTTTTGTTTGCGCGGCCGCAGGATGCGTCACATCAACACGATCAGCATCAACACGATCAGCAGCGGCTGGATGATGTGAACAAACGCGGCGATAAGGCGATGGGGTTCAGTCACGAAAAAACCACACATCACTTTCGGCTGGCCGACGACGGCGGCTCAATCGAAGTGACCGCCAATGAAGCGAGTGACTCGGCGAGTCTCGAGCAGATCAAGATGCACTTGTCACACATCGCGACGATGTTCAAAGAGGGCGACTTCAGCACGCCGATGTTCACTCACGGTGAAGTCCCGCCCGGCGTTCCCGCAATGACGCGGTTGAAATCCGAGATCACCTACAAATTCGAGCCCATCGAACACGGTGGACGCGTTCGAATCACTACCGCTAATACCGAAGCGCTCGCGGCGATTCAGGAGTTCCTGCGGTATCAAATCAAGGACCATCAAACGGGCGACACCCAGGATCTGGCGGCGGCCGGTCATTCCTGCGCCACGATGACCGGCGCCTGTCCGTTCGCGAAATCGGACACGAAGAGCAAGTAGTAACTTCCTCGAGGGCGGCGTTCGCGGCCGCCCTCAACTCACCCCCGGACTGATTCCGCTCATAACCCCTCAGTTGACTGATTCGAAATCGCGCCTCTATATTGAGGTTCGACCCATCGCTCCAACCATGCCCGAAAAATCAAAGCAAAAGACAACTTCGCGCCCTCGCATCGCATATCCGTTCACCGGAATAGTCGGACAGGACGAGATGAAACTCGCCTTAATGCTCTCCGTGATCGATCCTAATCTCGGCGGCGTGATCATCATGGGTCACCGCGGCACCGGCAAATCGACTGCGGTTCGCGCCCTCGCCGACTTATTGCCGTCGATCAAGAAGGTCAAGGACTGTGTTTACGGCTGCGATCCCGATAAGCCGAACGAGCTATGTCAGGAGTGTGCGGGAAAGTTGTCGCGCGGGGACCGATTTGCGATCGAGAGAGGCGCAGTGCCGGTAGTGGATCTTCCATTGGGCGCGACCGAGGATCGAGTATGCGGAACGCTGGACATCGAGCGCGCGCTTGTGGAGGGCGTGAAAGCATTCGAACCCGGCTTGCTGGCGCGCGCGAATCGCGGCTTTCTATACATCGATGAAGTCAATCTGTTGGACGATCATCTTGTGGATGTTTTGCTGGACGCGGCAGCCTCGGGCCGGAATATCGTTGAACGCGAGGGAATCTCGATCAGTCATCCCGCGCGATTCGTGCTCGTGGGTTCGGGAAATCCCGAGGAGGGCGAGTTGAGACCTCAGCTTCTGGATCGCTTCGGACTGTACACGCAGATCACAACCATCGCCGACCTCGACCAGCGAGTTGAAATAGTCGAGAGGCGCGAGCGATTCGATGATGATCCCGCCGCGTTTGAAGGCGAGTTCGCAGCCGCCGAGGATCAGCTTCGCAAACAAATCACGCGAGCTAAGAAACTTCTTGCGCGCGTTGAGGTCGATCGGCGGCTGCTGATGTCAATCGCCGGACTGTGTGTCTTGCTGAAAGTCGATGGCCATCGCGGAGAGCTAACGATTGCCCGGGCGGCTCGGGCGCTCGCCGCGTTCGAAGGTAGGACGCGGGCTAACGCTCGTGATGTCGAGAGAGTCGCGGTGATGTCGCTGCGCCATCGACTGCGACGAGACCCGTTTGAAATCGTCGACAGCGGCGCGCGCATCGAGCAGGCGATCAGTCAGATGTTTGCTCAGTCACAAACCAATAAGCGGCTCGCCGCTGTCAAGTGATCGCACTCCCGAAACGATAATGCCGCAAGCACCAAGACAACGCCGGATAGATCGACTAGAGAATTCTCGCGAATCGATATCGCGATCGCCGCATCGCGTCGTTTACCCTTTGTCGGCGGTAGTTGGAAATGAAATGGCGAAGCGCGCATTGTTGCTGCTTGCGATCGCGCCGGAATTAAGAGGCTTGTTGATCGCATCCGAGAGCGGATCGGCCTCGAGCACGCTTGCGCGAGGCTTCGCATCGCTCGACGTGAATCGTCTCGGCGAAACTGATTCGCCATTTGTCGAGTTTCCGGTAAACATCACCGAAGATCGTTTGCTCGGCGGGCTTGATCTGGAGAAAACATTGGCGAGCGGACAGCGCGAACTCGCGATGGGGCTAATGGCTCGCGCCGACGGCAGAGTGCTCTTCGCCGACAATGTAAATCTCCTTGATGGAATCGCGACCACGCACCTTGCTCACACGCTCAGTTCTCGCGAGGTTCGCATAGAACGTGAAGGCTTGAGCGCGGTTCAGCATGCCAACTTCAAATTCATCGGAACGTACAATCCCGCGGAGGGGGAAGTGAGCCCGTTGTTGCGCGACTCGGTTGGATTGATTGTGGAGTCGTCGAGGGATTACTCCGCTGATGAGAAAGTCGAGGTTGTCGCCCGCGCATTTAGATTCGATCACGACCCTCGCGGTTTCATAGAGGGCTTTGCGATCGAGACAGCCGAGATCGAAGGCGCAATTGAACGCGCGCGAGAGCTGTTACCGCAAGTCAGCGTCTCGAAAGAACACCGGCGCCAGATTGCAGTGATCGCGATGAAGCTTGGAGTGGAAGGGAATCGAGCAGACGTGTTCGCAGTGAGGGCGGCGCGTGCAAATGCGGCCCTGGGCAGTCGCAAGGCCGTTGCCGACGAGGACATCGTTGCCGCGATTCAACTGGTGCTCATACCGCGAGCGACAACGATTCCAGCGGAGGCAGAGAATCCGAAACAGCCCGATGTACAACAACAGCCGAGCGATCGAGACGTTGAGGATGCCGAGCAGGACTTAGCGCCCTCGGCAATCGAAGATTTGATTATCCCACCGATTGACCAATCTGTGTTGCAGGACGTGCTGACTGCGAAGTCTCAAATAAAGCGCAATTCGGGCAGAGGCAAGCGATTGAAGCCCGCGAAGTCAGCTCGCGGGCGTTACGTTCGGAGTACGGATCATCGCGCGGGCGACTTTCGAGTTGCCATCGACGCGACGCTTCGCGCGGCCGCGCGGTTTCAACTGAAGCGGCGAGCGCGACTGCCCGGTCGAGCTGGTCTGAGGATCGAGCCGAGCGATCTGCGATTCAAGGAGTTCAAGCATCGCGCGGGCGTTCTGTTTATCTTCGCCGTCGACGCAAGCGGGAGCATGGCGGTCAATCGATTGGCGCAGGCGAAAGGCGCGCTCACCCGACTGTTGCAGCAAGCTTATCTTCATCGCGACAAAGTTGCGTTGATAAGCTTTCGCGGCACGAGCTCGGAGGTGTTACTTGCGCCAACGCGCAGCGTCGAGCTTGCGAAAAGACTTGTGGATGCGTTGCCGGCTGGCGGGGGCACTCCGATTTCCGCGGGTGTGATCAAGGCAATCGAGCTTGCGCGGCTCTCGCGAATCCAGGGAATGCCCCGAGCGATGCTGGTGTTGTTCACCGACGGAAGAGCTAATGTCACCGTAAGCGCATCGCGGACACCCACGGATGAGCTTGAGCATCTCGGTCGTTTGCTGAAGGCGGAAGGGATCGTGTCGGTCGTGATTGATACCAAATCGAGATTTGTTTCCGTCGGCGACGGACAATCGCTGTCCGATATGCTCGGCGCGCGTTACTTTCCGCTGCCGCGATCAGAAGTCGGAAGTGTTTACGAAGTTATCTCGAAAGCAGCGAGGAGCGAGAGTACATATCGACTATGAGCGAGGCCCCACATAATTTGGAGCGTGATCGGCGCGTGCTTGAACTCTACGAGAAAGTTCTCGAGATTGAGCAGCGATTGATACCCACCGGCTTGCACGTGTTTGGACGCCCGTCTACTGAATCCGAGACCGCCGATCTGTTGAGGATGGTCGCCTCGTTCGATCGACCCGAACTGGGAATTCGCTCGTTGCCGGACCTTGTCGCTGAAGGACTCGGGCTTCCAGGTTACTCACAATTGCTGAATGACAGCGCCCATTCCGAAGAGCGCTTGCGACAGCGCGAACGGGTCGAAGCGTTGGTGTGTGACGCAATCGCAATGTTCGTGAATCAGTCGGAAGAAGAAGCTATGGACGCCGCGATCGAGCTGTTATTCGAGCAAGCATCGGTCTCGAAGGAACAGTCGCGAAATATTTTCGCGCTCCTTGGGCGCATTCGCGAGCAGCTCCAAACCAACAACGAACTCGATGGACTGATGCGCGCGCTTCGAGGGGAATACGTTGAGCCCGGGCCCGGCGCGGACATCGTACAGAACCCGAATATTCTGCCGACCGGCCGCAACACTCACGCGGTCAATCCGTACTCGGTTCCTTCGGCGGCGGCGGTTCAGCGAGCGGAGCCGATTGCGCGGGCGCTACTCGATCGCGACTTTTCCCAGACGGGCCGATACCCGGAAACTATCGCGATGGTGTTATGGGGAATCGATAACATCAAGACGGAAGGCTCGGCAGTCGCGCAGGTCCTGTGGCTGCTTGGAGTGACACCACGACGCGACGCGATGAATCGCGCGACTGATATCGAGGTCATTCCACTCGAAAAACTCGGACGGCCTCGCATCGACGTTGTGATGACCGTGTCGGGAATCTTTCGCGATCTTTTTGGCGCGACGATGAGTCTGCTCGACAAGGCGGTCCGCCAGGTCGCGGCGCTTGATGAACCTTCCGATATGAATTTCATCAAGCGCAATGTCGCGGACCAGATTCGCGAGACCGGTTGTCACTTTGACGAAGCCGCCGTCAGATTGTTCTCAAACGCGGCCGGCAACTACGGTACGAATGTGAACTTCATGGTGCTGGAGAGCCAGTGGGAAGACAGCCGCGAGCTTGGCGATTTGTTTGTCACTCGGAAGTGTTTCGCCTATGGCCGGGACTCGGAGGGCAACACCTTCGATGGCCGCGAAGCGCGCAAGCTGCTGGAGCGCGCGCTGTCGCGCGTCGAGGTCACTTATCAAAACATCGACACGACCGAGGTTGGGATAACGGATGTCGATCATTACTTCGAATATCTCGGCGGCGTTTCCAAAGCGATCGAAAAACTCGGGAACGGCCGTCCGCGAATCTATTTATCCGACTCACTCTCACCGGGCTCGAAGATCAGAACACTCGAAGAAACCGTCAAGCTCGAGACTCGAACCAAGACCCTCAATCCGAAATGGTTTGAAGGCATGCTGGCCCACGGCTTCAGCGGAGTCGCCGAGATCGAGCATCACGTGACGAACACATTTGGCTGGTCGGCGACTGCGGACGCAGTCGATGACTGGGTATACGATGAAGTCGCGGCGACTTATGTTCTTGATGAGAAAATGCTCGAGCGCT